>Ga0207773_100186_pt1 | contig 46322 bp, 39 predicted proteins | sample TtaePargueraPR_2_FD_187281 | JGI IMG/M metagenome (GOLD analysis project Ga0207773, IMG submission 187281) | Aerobic enrichment media microbial communities from Bioluminiscent Bay, La Parguera, Puerto Rico - Tt and M1 (3) (SPAdes) | ecosystem: Environmental > Aquatic > Marine > Unclassified ...
GGACCGCTCGAACCTCACCCCGCAGGCCAATCAGGTGCTCGACCAGGCGGTCGCCACCTACAACCAGGCCGGCTTCGCCCAGGTCCTGGCCGAGGGCCACGCCGACCGCTCGGGTCCCGCCGACTACAATGTCGGCCTCTCCCAGCGTCGCGGCGAGAGCGTCCGCCAGGGCCTGATCGCACGCGGCATCGCGCCCGACGAGATCGTGGTCCGCGCCTTCGGCGAGACCCAGCCCCTGGTCCCCACCCCAGACGGCGTGCGCGAGCCGCAGAACCGCCGGGTGGAGATCATCCTGATGTGACCTGACGGCTCCGCCGGCAGGTCATCCCGGGCGAGCGACAGCAAGACCCGGGATCGCCTCGAGACACGCCGCGGCCTCTCATACCGGGGGGCCGCGGCATTGCTTTTGGGGAGCCTTCCCCACGTCGCCACAGCCCGGCCGCGCGGGGTTCCGGCTCTCGCTGACGCTCGGCCGGAACGACGGGGTTGGATTGGTGAAAAGGGATACCGTCGTTCCGCACGGAGCGCAGCGGAGATGCGGAACCTCGCGCCCGTCTTCACCACCGCCACAGCCCGGCCGCGCGGGGTTCCGGCTCTCGCTGACGCTCGGCCGGAACGACAACCGGGGAGAGGAGATCCCGCCAGACACACGGCCCACCCACGGCGAAATAGTTGCACGCCACCCGGCGCTTCGCCGCAAAATACGGCTCATCGGCGGCGAAATGCATTAACTCCGGTAGATATTCGCCATCAAGCGGTTTGCCTAACCCGTCGGCTTGATCATCCTTTGGGAAGGAAAGCGGCGTGATCCGCCATGCCGCCCTAGGATTCCGGGGGAGTGCACCATGCGAAGGCTCATCTGGGCGGCCGCCTTGCCGGCCCTTGCGTTGTCCACGGCCGTGCCGGCCCAGGACCTGATGAATGTCGACGATTCCGGCAACTGGTACCTCCAGGGCGGCGGCGGCCTGAACTGGGCCCAGGACATCGACCTGAGCGGCGTCTCGATCGAGTCCGGCGACCCGCCGGAATTCTTCACCGGCAGCGCCAGCTACGACCTCGGCTGGCTCGCCGGCGGCGCGGTCGGCTACGAATTCGGTAGCGGCTTCCGGGCCGAGGTGGAGGGCATGTACCGCTCGAACGACCTCGATACCGTGACGCTGAACGGCATCTGCGCCGCCGCGGCCTGCTTCGGCTCGGGCGACATCTCGGTCGCCAGCGTGATGCTGAACCTGCTCTACGACATCGACACCGGCTCGGCACTCACCCCCTATTTCGGTGGCGGCATCGGCGCCGGCTATGTCGACAGCGACCTGGCGATCGCCACCGCCGACCTGTCGTCCAGCGAATGGGGCCTCGCCCTGCAGGCCATCGCCGGTCTGTCCTGGGCGGTCACAGACGAGGTGGAACTGTTCAGCCAGTACCACTACTTCACCGTGCTCGACACCGAGAACAGCGCCACGCTGACCGATTTCCCCAGCGGCGGCATCAACACCACCGTGACCTTCGACGACGACTACGTCGCCCACTCGCTGTTCTTCGGCGCGCGCTACCACTTCCTGCCGCCGCCGCCACCGCCGCCGGCCCCGACCCCGGTGGAACCGCCGCCGCCGCCTCCGCCGGCCCAGGACCGCTTCATCGTCTTCTTCGACTGGGACCGCTCGAACCTGACGGCGGCCGCCAACCAGACGCTCGACGAGGTCGTCACTGTCTACAACCGGGCCGGCTTCGCCCAGGTCCTGGCCGAGGCGCATACCGATACCTCGGGCCCGGCCACATACAATGTCGGGCTCTCCCAGAGGCGCGGCGAGTCGGTCCGCCAGGGCCTGATCGCCCGCGGCATCGCGCCCGACGAGATCGTGGTCCGGGCCTTCGGCGAGACCCAGCTCCTCGTCCCCACGCCGGACGGCGTGCGCGAGCCGCAGAACCGCCGGGTGGAGATCATCCTGATGTGACCTGACGGCTCCGCCGGCAGGTCATCCCGGGCGAGCGCAGCCGAGACCCGGGATATCCTCGAGACACGCCGCGGCCTCTCACACCGAGGGGCCGCGGCGTTGCTTTTGGGGATCCCGGCTCTCCGCTTCGCTACGGTCGGGATGACGGCGGTGGGTTAGGTGAAAGTGAATCCCCGTCGTTCCGCGCGGAGGCGACAGCCGGAGATGCGGAACCTCGCGTGTGGGTCGGAGGAGGGAGTCTCGGCCGTTGGAAACCTTCGGCCGGGCGGCTATCAAGGGACGTCTGCACCACCACCATGAACGCGGAGGCGCCGTCATGGCCCGTCACATCGGCATCGTCGCCTGCTCGGCCGAAGGCGCCTCGCTGTGCTACCGCACCATCAGCACCGAAGCGGCGGAAGACGCGTTCGGCACCCATGGCCATCCCGAGATCACCATGCACACGCCCGACTTCGGGCGGTACATGGCTGCGATCGGGCGGGACGACTGGCGGGGCGTCGGCGAGATCATGCTGGAATCGGCCGGGAAACTCGCCACCGCCGGGGCGGACTTCCTGATCTGTCCGGACAACACCATCCACCAGGCCCTGCCCTTCATCGCCGCGCGCTCGCCGCTGCCCTGGCTGCACATCGCCGACATCGTCCTGGACGGGGCGCTGGCGCGCGGGCATCGCCGCCTCGCCCTCATGGGCACACGATGGCTGGTCGACAGCGAAGTCTACCCGGCGGCGGCCGCCGCCCGCGGTCTCGATATCGTCCGGCCGAGCCCGGCCGAGCGCGACGAGATCGCCCGCATCATCATGGAGGAGTTGGTGCGCGGGCGCTTCCTGCCAACGGCCGTCGACTACCTGCGCTCGGTGACCGGCCGGCTGCGCGACGAGGAGGGTTGCGAGGCGGTTATTCTCGGCTGCACCGAGCTGCCCCTGGTGCTCGACGACGGCAACGCGCCGCTGCCCACCCTCGACTCCACGCGTCTGCTCGCCCGCGCCGCACTGGCCGAGGCGGCGGCCTGACCATCACGCGATTGTCACGGACCCATTGATCTTCCTCAAGGCGTGGCCGGTCCGGCTTGTGCAGGCTCGGGTCCGTGCCCCACACACGTCACGGAAGGATCGACAGCATGGACCCCAAGGAACGCCTCGCCGGCGCCCTCGACCTCGCCGGCAAGGTGGCGCTGGTCACCGGCGCCTCGGCCGGCATCGGCGCCGCCGTCGTCGAGGCCCTGGTGGATGCCGGCGCCAGCGTGGTGCTGGCCGATATCGACGCCGCCGGCCTCGAGCGCACCGCCGGCGTGCTGCCAGCCGACCGCGTCGCCAGCATCGTCACAGACGTCGCCGATTCCGTCGCCATGCAGGCCGCCGTCGACCTGGCGCGGACGCGCTTTGGCGGCCTCGACATCGCCGTGCTCAACGCCGGCATCGAGGGCAAGGTGGCCAATATCGCCGACTATCCGCTGGAGACCTTCGACCGGGTGATGGCGGTCAATCTGCGCGGCGTCTTCCTCGGCCTCAAGCAGTGCGGCCCGGCCATCGCCGCCCGCGGCGGCGGGTCGATCGTGCTGATGTCCTCGGTCGCCGGCGTGCAGGGCACGCCCGGCTTCTCCGCCTACACCGCCTCCAAGCACGCGGTGGTCGGCCTGATGAAATGCGCCGCCCTGGAGCTGGCGCCCCAGGGCATCCGCGTGAACACGGTCAATCCCGGCCCCATCGAGACGCGCATGATGCGCTCGATCGAGGACGGGCTGTCGCCGGGCGAGGGCGAGGCCGTGCACCAGGGCCTGGCCGGGACCATCCCGCTGAAGCGCTACGGCACGTCGGCGGAGGTCGCGCGCCTGACCCTGTTCCTGGTCTCCGAGGCCGGCGCCTACTGCACCGGCGGCCTCTACCTCGTCGACGGCGGCATGACCGCCGGCCGCGCCGTCGCCTGACCCGGCCGGAGCGACACTCAGCGGGCCCGGCGCGCCAGGGTGGCGGCGGCGACGATCACCGCCGCGCCGGCGATCGTCCACACCGTCGGCACCTCGCCGAACAACGCCAGCCCGGCCAGGATGGCCAGCACCACGCGCAGGCCGGAGAAGCCGGAGAGGAAGGAGGCGTCGCCCAGCCGGTGGGCGCGCACGAAGCAGTACTGCCCGGCGAGCGCGCTGACGCCGATATAGGCGATCAGTGGCCAGTGCCCGGCTGTCACCGGCACCCAGAAGAGGATCGCCGGCACCGCCGACAGCACCGTCAGGGCGATGGTGTAGGCGGCCATCAGGATCGTCTCGCGGTCGTGCCGGGTAATCAGCTTCTGGGTGATCACCGCCCCCTCCCCGGCGAAGGAGGAGACGAGCGCGACGCCCAAAGCCGCCCAGGCCATGCGCTCCGTCTGGCCGAGATCGGGCAGCACCATGATCATCAGGCCGACCACGCCGAGCCCGGCGAACAGCCAGCGCCGGGGCAGCACCCGCTCGCGCAGCACCAGATAGGCGAGCGCGGTCAGGATCAGCGGCCTGAGATGGGAGATCGCCGTCACCTCGGCCAGCGGCAGGGCGGCGATGGCGTAGAAATTGCCCGCCAGCGCCACCATGGAGAACAGCACGCGCAGCAGGTGCAGTCCCGGCACGGCCGTGCGCCTGAGATCGCCGGAATGCCGCACCAGCCAGGGCAGCATCAGCACCAGGCCGATGGCGCTGCGCAGGAAGACCAGCTGCAGCGGCGGGTAGGCGCCGTCCATCCACTTCACCGCGATCATCGCCCCGGTCATGATCACCATGTCGGTGATCAGCCAGCCGAAGGCGGCGGCGTGGTCCGTGGCGGAGGGCGCGGTCGTGGGCGTGGTCTGGGGCGGTGTCTCCGGCGCCGGCCGGCCGACTCTGAGCGTCATCGGCGCGCCGTCTGGCTGCGCGGCGTCATCGGCGGCCCGCTTCATCCCGCGGGGTCAGCGCGTTGACCAGCAGGCGGTAGGCGCCGGGCACCAGCGCCTCGACCTGGGTGTGCAGGCCGAGCGCCACGTGCACGTGCCGCCCGCGGCCGATATCGCCGACCAGCAGGGCGCCGCGATGGGGCTGCTCGCCCGGATCGGCGATCTCGATCACCGGCCGATAGGCCTGGTCCCAGCGCTTGGCGAAGTAGAGTCCACGCTCCTTCACCCAGCCCTGCCAGTCCGCCGCGCCGATCGCGTTGGGTGCGGTCAGCAGCGGCTCGGCGGGGTCGAGCACGGTGACCGGCGCCGCCGGATCGGTGACACGCCAACGCAGGCTGGGCACGCCGACCTCCAGTGGCCGGGGCGGCGTCGCCTCGGGATCCCAGCCGTCCATCGGCCGGTGGTAGAGCGTGACCAGCGTGCCGCCCGCCTCGACCCAGGCGCGGATCGCCGCCGTCTGCTGGCGCAGGACCGGCCGGTTGCCGAAGCCCATGATGCCGACCAGCAGGCTGTCGTGCTCGCGGTAGCGCCCGGCGGCCAGCGCGGCGTCGTCGAGATCCGCGACCGCGAGGCCGAGTTGGGCCAGCCGGCGTCCGACCAGGTCACCACCGCCGCCGACATAGGCGACCCGCAGCCCCTCGGGCAGCGCGCAGTCGACGACGCCGAGTCGCAGCACAGCCGGCGTCACCATCAGCTGGGTCGGGATGTGGTCATAGGCCACCGTGCGGCTGCCGCCGACCGGCCGGCCGTCGGCGCGGAAGGCGAGCGCGACGGTGCCGGGCTCGGGCAGCGCCGTCGGCGTCAGGCGCAGCGACACCGCGCCCCCTCCGCCCGCCAGGCTTGCCGGCTCGGCCGTCCAGCCCGGCGGCGGCACGGCCTCCACGGCGGTGCCCGGTGGCGCCGCGAGATCGAGGTCGACGGTGATCCCCGCCGCCGCGCCGGCGCGCGCCACCGGGATCACCGTCTCCGCCAGGCGAAGTTCCACGGCGGGCCTGAGCCATACCGGCTCCTCCGGTCCGACCACCTGCTCGACGTCGACGGGCCGGGCATTCGGCACCGTCAGCGTCAGGCCAAGCCGGGCGGCGAGCGGCGGTGCCTCGGTCAGCGGATCGTGGCTGAGCCGCCAGGGATGGACCGGCGGCGCGTCCGGCGCCACGGTGACGGGGAGGCGCAGATCCAGCCGCTCGCCGCGGGTGATCTCGCCTTCCGGCAGGGGCGGCAAGGTGGCCCGCCAGCCCATCGGCGTGTCGAGGGTCAGCGCGGTCAGCGCCACGCCCACCTCGGTGCCGCGAAAAATGCCGAGCGCGATATCCGCCGTCGTCCCGGCCGTCACCGTCGCCGGCCCGTCGAGCCGGGTCACCACCCCGGCGGCCAGCAGCAGCGCCGTCACCGCCTGGCGCTCCTTCTCGGCCAGCAGCGCGGCCTGCTCCGCCCCCGCATCGGCAGCCCGCGCCTCGCGCAGCGCCGTGATCGCCTCGACCAGGGCGTGCGCGCCAGCCAGTCCGTCGGGGAAGGCGGCCAGCGCCCGGTCGATCGCCGCGTCCGCCGCCGCCAGCCCCGGCAGGCCGCCGCCGACCCGCTCGGCCAGCGTGCGGGGCAGGCCGTCGAAGGGATGGTCGTGCGGCCGCGCCAGGCCATGCTTGCAGTGCAGCGGCACCGATCTGGGCCCGGCCTCCTCCCAGCGGCCCATCGCCTGGGTGCGGTGATAGCCGCGCGACATCTGGCCGAGCTGGGCATAGGTGGCACCGTGCACCGGGTCGTAGCCGCCGACCTCGACCGCGACATGGGCCGGCGGCGGCGGCTCGTCATCGTCATAGGAGGTGCCCGCGCCCGACCAGGCCGGCAGGTAGAAGCGGGCCGGTGACCAGGGCCGCAGCCCCTCGGCCAGGTGCTGCGGGCAGACCGCCGGGTCGCCCGCCTTCAGGAAGGCCTCCTCGGTGACGATGGTGACAGCACGGTGATGGCCATGCTGGCCGGGCACGTCGAGGAAGGTGGGCAGCACGATGTCCGGCCGCACCATGCGGATCACCCGCACCAGGCGCTCGAACAGCCGGTCGTGGCCCCAGCGCGCCAGCGTGTCCTCGCCCGACTTGGAGAAGCCGAAATCGGTGATGGCGCCGTCATAGTCCTCGTTCAGCCAGTAGAGCGCGAGGTCGAGCGCCTCCGCCGCGCGCAGCATCTCGCCCGTGCGCGCGACGCCCAGCACGGCGGCGCGTTCCGAGCCGATGGAGTTCTGCCCGCCCTCGCCGCGCACGGCGCAGGCATAGGCGATGCGCGCGCCATCGCCGAGGCCGAGGCGGGCCAGCAGGGCCGAGGTCTCGTCGTCCGGATGGGCGCCCGTCTGCAGCACCGTGACGGTGCCGCGCAGCGCCTTCAGCGCCCGCCAGTAGCGCAGGATGGCCGGTCGGGCGCTGGCCCGTTCAAGGCGTCGCTGGTCGGGTGTCATGGCCCTGCTCTCCTGGATAACGTGTCGATGGCTGGCGTGAAAGGATTCCGGCTCAAGTCGGCGCGCCCTCCGGCGCCAGACGCGGCGTGAAGGACTGGAAGACGGGCAGCGCGGCCGCGCCCAAGGCGCCCGCATCCCCGCCGGCCGTCGCCGCGATCAGCGGCGGCCGGTCCTCCTCGCGCTGGCCGGCGGCGGCGATCAGCGCGTCGATGAAGGCCGGCGGCACGATGCCGCCGAGCAGGATGGCCGCCGGGTCGAACAGCGCCTCCAGCGCCTGCAGGCCGATGTCGAGCCAGGGGCCGGCGCTGGCCAGCCAGCGGCCGAGATCGGCGTCGCCCTCGGTCACCAGCCGGGTCAGGTCGGCGGGCGCCGGCGGTGTGCGGCCACGGGCGATGAACAGCCGGTCGATGGCGTCGAGGGAGACCCGGTGCTCCAGCCGCCTGGCCGCCCCCGTCGCCGCCGGGTCGACGATCAGGCGGCCGACCTCGCCGGCATTGCCCCTGGCCCCGTCGAAGGGGGCGCCGCCGACCATCAGCCCGGCACCGAGACCATAGCCGAAGAAGACATAGGCGAAGTCGGTCATCTGCCGGGCGGCGCCATGCAGCCTTTCGCCCACCGCCGCGGCGGTGGCGTCGTTCTCGACCGCCACCGGCAGGTCGAGGGCGGCTCCCAGCGCCTCGGCCGGCGCGGCGGAGGACCAGCCCGGCAGGCGCAGCGGGTCGTCGTCGTCCTTGTCGTCGAAGGGGCCGGGCAGCACCAGGCCGATCCCCGCCGCCGGGCCGTGGCCCCGGCCGGCGCGGCCGACCAGTTGCCGGCACATCGCCTCCAGCATCGGCAGCGCCGCGTCCGGCCGGGGATCGTCGACCGGCGCCTCCAGCCGGGCCAGCAGGCTGCCGGCGAGGTCGGTGGCGACGCCGATCAGCCGGTCACGGTCGAGATGCAGGCCCAGCGAGTAGCCGCCGCGCGGGTCGATGGCGTAGTCGAGCGGCGGCTGGCCGCGATTGCCGCGCCGCCGCCCGGCCGTCTTCAGCAGGCCCTCGTCCTCCAGCGCGCCGGTGATGGCGTTCACCGCCGGTGGCGTCAGGCCGGTGCGCCGGGCGATTTCCGCCCGGCTCAGCGGTCCGAACAGGCGCACTGTCTCCAAGACGACGCGCCGGTTGTACGGACGGGCGAGGCCCTGGTTCGTCCCCTTCAGAAGCATGCCTGCGGCTGCCCGGTCTCGCTGCGGTGGGAAGGTCGGTTGGCGGGATCACAAAGATTAAATCAGTTTATTTAACTTATTGACAAGTCCGTTTCGCGTCCATGACAATCCGGGACAGATGGTTGCGGCCGGACCCGCCGGTCAGGCGGCGTCACCGCATCGGACACGGCATCGCCGACCGCCGGGGAAGTGACCCGGCCGGTGGGTGGACCGGCGTTCCGGACCGTCACCAAGAGGGGCGCGAACCCCCTTTCCGCAACGGGAATGGCATCACGGGGTGATCGAGCGATGACCAGCAGGATCAAGGCACTTTTGGGCGGCGCCGCCGTTCTGGCGCTGACGGCACCGGCAATCACGGGGCCGGCGATGGCGCAGGACCCGATCGAAATCCACTACTGGCAGTACTTCTTCGAGCAGCGGGTGAACGCGATCGACGCGCTGATCGAGCAGTTCGAGGCCGACAATCCCGACATCGACATCGTCCACACCAACTTCCCCTATGCCGACTACCGCACCCGCGTCTCCGCCGCGGTGCCGGCCGGCCAGGGACCGCACATCGTGCAGCTGTTCTATGGCTGGCTCTACGATTTCGTCGACGCCGGGCTGATCCAGCCCCTGCCGGCGGAGCATTTCGACCCGGCCGAGATCGAGGCCGATTTCTTCCCCATCGTCCAGGCGATGAACTATGACGGCCAGTACTACGCGCTGCCCACCGCGGTGCGCTCGCTGGCGCTGTTCTGGAACCGCCGCCTGTTCGAGGAGGCGGGCCTCGACCCGGACGATCCGCCGGAGACGCTGGACGAACTGGTCGAGTACGCCCAGGCGCTGACCCAGCGCGACGGCGGCGGCAACCTGACCCAGGTCGGCCTGACCATGGCGATGACCGCGCAGGACCACCAGTGGTGGCGCGAGGTGCTGGTGCGCCAGTTCGGCGGCCAGCCCTATTCCGAGGACAACACGGAAGTCACCTATGACGAGGCCGGCGGCGTGCCCGCCACGCAGTTCTACGTCGACCTGATCCGCGAGCACGGCGTCAGCGCCATCGGTTTCATGGACGAGCCGCAGGCGGCCTTCCGCGCCGGCCGGGCGGGCATGCACATCGACGGCTCGTTCCGCATCGGCGCCCTGCAGGACACGCGCGGCCTGGAGTGGGGCGTGGCGGAGCTGCCGAGCCATGACGGCGTGCAGTCGAACTTCGCCTCCTACTGGGTGAACGGCATCACCTCCTCCACCGAGGGCGAGGAGCTGGAGGCGGCCTCGCGCTTCCTGGCCTACCTGACCTCGCCCGAGGCCATGCAGCTGTGGCTGGAGGTGGTGGGCGAACTGCCGGCCCGGCGCGAGGTGGCGCTGACCGACGAGAACGCCAACAACCCGATCTACGGCCCGTTCATCCGCGGTCTGGAATACGCCTACGCGACCGAATTCGTGAACGAGTCCGAGCAGCGGCAGTTCATGGTCGACATGATCGACCGCATCATCCTCCAGGACATGAGCGTCGAGGAGAGCGTCAACATGGCCGCGGAAGCCGAGCAGGCCCTGCTCGACGACTTCTACGGCGACTAGGGAGCTCCTCCCTGGCGGCGGCGGGCACCGGACACGGTCCGGCAAGGGTCCGCCGCCGCCTCCTTGATCGCACCCTTGATCGCACTTCTGATCGTATCTTTGAACGATCTGGGGCACCCGGCCCCGATACCGGCCGGGGCCCGAGGGGGCCGGTGAGGCGGGACGCCGATGTTCGCGTGGTATGACAGGCTGACGATCGACAAGAAGCTGGCGGTGTGGGCCTGGTCCTTCCTGGCCCTGCCGGTGGTCTTCTTCGTCGGCATCCGCTTCTATCCGACGGCCGAGGCCTTCCTCATCTCGCTCACCGAGTGGAACCTGCTGGCGGAGCCGGAGTGGATCTGGTTCGACAACTTCGCCGATATGTTCGCCGATCCGGGCTTCTGGCAGGTTTTCAAGAACACCTTCCTCTACCTGCTGCTCGGCACGCCGGTCAGCCTGCTGATCTCCTTCGTCGTGGCCTACTACCTCGACCAGGTGCGCTTCATGCACGGCTTCATCCGGGCGCTCTATTTCCTGCCCTTCCTGACCACCGCCGTGGCCATGGCCTGGGTCTGGCGCTGGTTCTACCAGCCGGTGCCGGTGGGCGTGTTCAACAACATCCTGTCCACCCTCGGACTGGAGCAGCAGCCCTTCCTGCGCTCCACCGTGCAGGCGCTGCCCTCGGTGCTGGCGCCGGCGGTATGGGCCGGCCTGGGTTTCCAGATCGTCATCTTCCTGGCCGGCCTGCGCGCCATCCCGGGCAGCTACTACGAGGCCGCCCGGATCGACGGCGCCGGCAAGTGGCAGATCCTCACCGAGATCACCCTGCCGCTCCTGCGCCCCACCATCGTCTTCCTGGTGGTGATCTCCTCGATCGGCTTCCTGCGCATCTTCGACCAGGTTTACAACATGACCGATGACGGCGCCGGCGGACCGCTGGGCTCGACCCGGCCGCTGGTGCTCTACATCTACCGCACCGCCTTCGACGCCTACGACATGGGCTATGCCGCGGCAATGACGGTCGTCCTGTTCCTGGTCCTCCTGGTGATCTCGCTGATCCAGCTCCGCCTGCTGAGGGGACGCCGATGACCGCCGCCGTCGAGCGAGGCGCGGGCGCGGGTCGCGCCGCCACGCCCGCCAGGATCGGCCTGTTCCGCGCCGACAAGCCGGTCAGGCCGGGCCGCATCGTCGCCTGGACGCTGCTGCTGATGGGCGGCATCGCCATGGTGATGCCGATCATCTTCATGATCTCGACCTCGCTGAAATGGCCGCACGAGATCTACGACCTGTCGCTGGTCCCCGACGAGCCGACGCTGGAGAACTACATCTACGTGCTGGAGGACGGCCGCTTCTTCCAGTGGTTCATCAACTCCCTGGTGGTCGCCGTCGTCAGCACCGCCTCGGTCGTCTTCTTCGACAGCCTGATCGGCTACACGCTGTGCAAGTTCCGCTTCCGCGGCCGGCCGATCGTCTTCATCGCCATCCTCTCCACGCTGATGATCCCGACCGAGATGCTGATCATCCCGTGGTACAACATGGCCCAGGCCCTGGGCTGGCTGGATACCTATTGGGGCATCATGTTCCCCGGCATGATGACCGGCTTCGGCGTCTTCCTGATGCGCCAGTTCTTCGAGACCGTGCCCGACGACTTCATCCACGCCGCGCGCATCGACGGGCTGAACGAGTTCCAGATCTTCTGGTCGGTGGCCCTGCCGCTGGTCACCCCGGCGGCGGCGGCGCTGGCGATCTTCGCCTTCCTGGGCAACTGGACGGCCTTCATCTGGCCGCTGATCGCCACCTCCCAGCCGGACCTCTACACCCTGCCGGTCGGCCTCTCCTCCTTCGCCGACGAGCAGAACGTGCAGTGGGAGCTGATCATGACCGGGGCCAGCCTGGCCACCATCCCGACCCTGATCGTCTTCCTCCTGTTCCAGCGCTACATCATCCGCGGCGTCATGCTGACCGGGCTGAAGGGATAGACCATGGCCCGCGACCCGGCATCCACCGACGACACCCGCTTCCCCTCCTCGGTCTACCGCGACACCGTGCTGGCCCCGCTGTTCGAGACCACCAAGCGGGAGTTCGCCGCAGGCCTCTACGCCATCAACGAGGCGCATGGCGTGATGCTGGCGGAAACCGGCATCCTGGAGAAGGCCGATGTCGGCCGCATACTCGCCGCCCACGACCGCATCGTGGCGGAGACCGATCTCGCCGCGCTCGCCTATGACGGCACGGTCGAGGACCTGTTCTTCCATGTCGAGCGCGAGCTGAAACGCCGCCTCGGCGCCGAGCTCGGCGGCCGGCTGCATGTCGGACGCAGCCGCAACGACATGGACCACACGCTGTTCAAGATGCGCCTGAAGGAGAAGACCGACGGGCTGTGGCAGGCGCTCGCTCAGCTCGTCGCCCGCCTGCTCGACAAGGCGCAGGCGGAGGCGGGCACGGTGATCGTCGCCTTCACCCACGGCCAGCCGGCGCAGCCGACCACGCTCGGCCATTTCCTCTGCGCGGTGGCGGAGATGCTGCTGCGCGACGGCGAGCGGCTGGCCGCCGCCTATGACGGTCTCGACGAATGCCCGATGGGCGCGGCGGCGATCACCACCACCGGCTTCCCGGTCGACCGCGAGCGCGTGGCGGAGCTGCTCGGCTTCGCCCGGGTCAAGGAGAATGCCTATGGCTGCATCGCCGCCATCGACTACGCCATGGCGGTCTACGCGGCGCTGAAGATCCTGTTCATCGATATCGGCCGGGTGGTGCAGGAGCTCGGCCACTGGACGCAGTTCGAGACCCGCCAGCTCTACGTGCCCAACGACCTGGTGCAGATCTCCTCGATCATGCCGCAGAAGCGCAACCCGGTGCCGGTCGAGCACATGCGCCTGATGGCCTCGCTGGGTGCGGGCCGCGCCGACGCCATCGTCGACACCATGCGCAACACGCCATTCATGGACATGAACGACGGCGAGGGCGAGGTGCAGGCCTCCGGCTTCGCCGCCTTCGACACCGCCGACCGGCTGATCGCCCTCTTCGCCGCCTTCGTCGAGGGCGTGGCGGTGGACGACGCCGCCGTCGCCGACCTCGTCGACCGCAGCTGCATCACCCTGACCGAGCTCGCCGACAGCCTGGTGCGCGAGGAAGGCCTCGCCTTCCGCGAGGGGCACGAGATCGCCGCCGCCGTCTCCCGCGCCGTCACCGCCGCAGGCGGCCGGCTCTCGGCCTTGGGCTACGAGACCTTCGCCCGGGTCTTCGCCGAGACCACCGGCCGGCAGCCGGGCATCGACGAGGCGGCCTTCCGGCGCTTCGTCTCGGCCGACCACTTCATCGCCGTGCGCGACCGCAGGGGTGGGCCGGCGCCGGCTGCGCTCGCCGCCAGCATCGAGGGCTACCGCCGGACGCTGGCATCGCTCGAGCGGCGCCGGGCGGCGCACCGGCAGCGAATGACCGAGGCCGGCACCCGCCGCCGCGGCGCCGTCGCCGCCCTCGTGGACGCCGCCCCGTCTCCTTCGGCGGCCCCGTCATCGACGCACTCCTCGGCGGCCGGCTAGGGCGGGCGGGACAAACCAGCGAGAGGACCAGACCGGCGTGGCGAAAGTCTCCCTGAAGCACCTGGTGAAGCGTTACGGCCCGGTGGTGGCCGTCGACGATCTCAACCTGGAGATCGAGCACCGCGAGTTCGTCGTGCTGGTCGGCCCGTCGGGCTGCGGCAAGTCGACCACGCTGCGCATGATCGCCGGGCTGGAGGACGTGACCGAGGGCGAGGTCTGGATCGGCGACCGGCTGGTCAACAATGTCGAGCCGAAGAACCGCAACATCGCCATGGTGTTCCAGAACTACGCCCTCTATCCGCACATGACCGTGCACCGGAACATCGCCTTCGGCCTGCGCGCGGCGAAACTGCCCAAGGCCGAGCAGGACGAGAAGGTGCGCGAGGCGGCGGCGATCCTCGGCCTCGATGCCCTGCTCGAACGCCGTCCGGCGGAGCTTTCCGGCGGCCAGCGCCAGCGCGTCGCCATGGGCCGCGCCATCGTCCGCGACCCGCAGGTCTTCCTCTTCGACGAGCCGCTGTCCAATCTCGACGCCAAGCTGCGCCACTCCATGCGCACCGAGATCAAGAAGCTGCACCAGAAGGTCGAGACCACCATGGTCTACGTCACCCACGACCAGATCGAGGCGATGACCCTGGCCGACCGCATCGTCATCATGAAGGACGGGCGCATCCAGCAGGTCGGCTCGCCCATGGAGGTCTTCGAGAATCCGCGCAACATGTTCGTCGCCAGCTTCATCGGCTCGCCGGAGATGAACCTGATGGAGGCCACGGTGACCAACGGCGCCGGCGGCCCCGCCCTCGCCCTCACCGACGAGATCCGCATGCCGCTGCCCGAAGCCCGGGCGGCGCGGCTGGAAGCAGGGCGCAAGGTCGTCTTCGGCCTGCGGCCGGAGCACATCGTGGTCGGCGACGGGCTGGCGCAGCTACCCGAGAACTGGCGCCAGCGGGCGGCGCTGAGCGTGGTCGAGCCGCTCGGCTCCGAAAGCCTGGTCACGCTCTCCTGGTCGGGCCGCGAGATCCTCGGCAAGGGAACCGGCGCGATCGCCGGCGAGCCCGGGCAGGAGATCGTCTTCGGCCTCAACCTCGAGCACCTGCACCTCTTCGACCTCGACAGCCAGGAACGCCTCGCCTGACCGCCGCGCCATGACCCTGCAGCCCGCCCACAGGCCCGACGCGGCCGGACCGCATGACGACGGCGACGCGCGCTGGCTGATCGCCGTCGACGGCGGCGCCACCTCGACCCGCGTGCGCATCGCCCCCGCCGGCTCGGTCGGCAAGGCCTGCACCCGCCCGACGGTCGTCTGGCAGGGCGAGGCCGGGCCGTCCAGCCTGTTCCTCGATGTCGGTCAGGCCTGGCGCAACATCGCGCGGGCGCTCGACATCGCGCTAGCCGCGGCCGGGCTCGACCGTGGCGACATCGCCGGCCAGCCCATGGTCGTCGGCCTCGCCTCGACGCGCATCGCCGACCGGCTCGCCGCCTTCCGCGGCATGACGCCATCCGGCTTGCGGCCGACCATCGTCTCGGACGGCTACGCCGCGCTGATCGGCGCCTTTCGCGGCAGGCCCGGCGTCGTGGTGGTGGCCGGCACCGGCTCGGTCGCCCACGCGCTCGACGCGGACGGAAGCAGCGTGGAGCACGGTGGCTGGGACTTCCCCGTCGGCGACGAGGGCGGCGGCGCCTGGCTCGGCTGGCGGGCCCTGCAGGAGGCGATCCGCCATCTCGACGGCACGGCCCTGTCAGCCGCCCCCTCGGTCCTGCCTTCCCGGGTGATCGCTCAGGTGATCGACCAGGCCGGCGGCACCCACGCCCCGGACGGTGACGTGGCCGGCCGGCGGGGCGCCATCCTCGACTGGATCGCGCACGCCACGGCCACCGACTATGGCCGGCTGGCGCCTCTGGTGATCGCCGCCGCGGAGGAGGCCGACGTCACGGCCGAGGCCCTGCTCGCCGAGGCCGGCGGACATCTGAGCCGGCTCGCCCGCGCCACCGATCCCGAAGGCCGCCTGCCCATCGCCCTCACCGGTGGCGTGGCGCCCTTCGTGAAGCCCTATCTCGAGGCCGGCATCCGCGCCCGCATCGTCGCACCGCAGGGCGACGCGCTCGACGGCGCCCTGCTGCTCGCCGCCGGCGCGGCGCCGCCGGAGAAGCTGGCCGAGCGGCTGACCGAATAGCGCCCACTCAATCCATCAGCATGCCACCGTTGACGTCGACGAACTCACCGGTGATGTAGCCGGCCTGGCGGGAGCACAGGAAGGCGACCACCGGCCCAATATCCTCCGGCGTGCCGCGTCGTCCGACCGGGATCGAGGCGCCCGGCGGCACGGCGAGGTCGCGGGACTGGCCCATGGAGTCGCTGAAGGCGGTCTCGCCGATGGTCCCGGGCAGGACGCCGTTCACCGTCACGCCGTGCGGTCCCAGATCCTTGGCCAGCACGCGGGTCAGCCCGCCCAGCGCCGCCTTCGACGCGGCGTAGGAGGCGACCTCGACCGAACCGATCACCTTCAGAGCCAGGGAAAGGACATTGACGATGCGGCCCCAGCCGCGCTCGCGCATGCCCTCCATCACCGCCTGGCAGCAGTAGAGCGCGCCGCGGAAGTTCACCCGGTCGACCAGGTCCCACTCCGCGTCGCTCACCGTGGCGGTCGGCGTGCGCCGCACGATGCCGGCATTGTTCACCAGGATGTCGACCGGTCCGCGCTCCGCCGCGATCGCCGCCAGCACCCGCGTCACCGCCGCCCAGTCGGTGACGTCGAGCGCCCGTGCCTCGGCCGCCCAGCCTTCGGCGGCCAGCGCCGCCGCGGTCGCCCCGGCCGCCGCGTCGTCGATGTCGAGGATGCTGACCGCCACGCCCTCGCGGGCCAGGCTGCCGGCGATGGCCGCGCCGATGCCCTTGCCGGCACCGGTGACGATGGCCCTGCGCCCGGCGATGCCGAGATCCATTCCGTCGTGTCTCCTTCAGTCGAGGGGCAGCGCGAAGACCCGCGCCGCGGTGGTCCTGAACACCGCCTGCATCTCGCCGTCGGACAGGTGAGAGAGGCACTCGAGCAGGGCCGTGAGCTGCGCCTCGGCGGTACCCATCACCGTCTCGACCGGATAGTTCGAGCCCCACATCACCCGGCCGGCGCCGAACAGTACCAGCGTCTCCTCCACGAAGGGCCGGATGACCGCCGGCCGCCAGTCGCGGTCGATGGGGAACAGCATGGAGAGCTTGACGGTGACGTTGGGGCAGGCGGCGAGCCGGCGCATGCCGTCCCGCCAGGTGGCGAAGCTGTCCTGACCGGCGGCGATGCGCGGCCAGCCCAGATGGTTCAGCACGAAGGCGGTGTCGGGATAGTCGCGCGCCAGACGCTCCCCCTCTCCGGCCTGGGGCGGGAAGAGGCTGAGCTCGAACAGCCGTCCGGTGTCGGCCAGAACGGCGAAGGCGCGCCGGAAGGCCGGCTCGTCGGCGATGCCGGCACGACCGGCGATCTTCGGATCGGCGTTCAGGCGCATGCGGAAGCCGCGCACGATATCGTGCCGCGCCAGCGCATGAATGGCCTCGCCGGCGCCGGGATCGGTCATGTCGACCCGCGCGACATGCACGAGGGGGAAGCCGGTCGCCGCCGCCACCCGCGCGATCCACGCCGTCTCCGCCGCCGGATCGGCGCAGCCGGCCTCGACATGCACGCCGCCGGCGAGGGCGACGAGGCGGCCGATCTCCGCCCGGTGGTCGGCGAGCGTGACATCGCGCATCAGCGGCCGGTGGTCGCCCAAGGCCGGCGCCGGGCTGCCCTCGGCCAGCCAGGGATAGGGGTTCTCCCCCCGGCTCCAGAGGTGGAAATGCGCGTCGACGACGGGGAAGCCGACGAGGGGTGCGTCGCGGGTCATGGCGGCGAGGAGGGGCCGGCGGTTGGCGCCGGCCCCTGTCCTCCTGGCACCTCGTGCGGTCGCCGCTACTCGATGGCCTGGATCTGATCGACCATGCCCTCGCCCCACCAGTCGGCGGTGCCTTCCAGCTCCCGGGCCCGCTCCAGGGCGCCCTGGCGCAGCACCTCATAGGCCTCGGCCGGGAACAGCACGACCCGGTCCTCGCCGATCTCCGCGGCGATGGCGTCGAGATTCTCCTGCCGGTGCGAGGTGTAGGTGCCGCCACCCTCCTCCAGCATCCGCGTCACCGCGTCGTGGTCGAGCTGGCTGGCCCGTTCGGCGAGCCAGACCATGCTGTCGTCCATCACCGCGTGCAGCTCCTCGCGCTCGGCCTCCGACAGCGACTGGTAGCGGTCCTCGTTCATGAACCAGGCGTGGATGCCGAACATGTCCTCCAGCGCCGTGATGTGCGGCGCGGCCAGGTGCCACTGGTTGGCGATGACGTCGGCCGGCAGGCCGTGACCCGCCTCCACCAGGCCGGTCTGCAGGGCGAGGAAGACCTCATTCCAGTTCACCGGTGTCGGGTTGGCGCCGAGCGACTGGTAGGACTCGATCCAGACGTTGAGCTGGGGCGAGCGGATCTTCAGATCGGCGAAGTCGCTCTCATCGGCCAGCGGCTCGATCGAAAAGAAGGTGCGGGCCGGCAGCACGCCCAGCGCCAGGATGCGGATGCCGAATTCCTCGGCCACCTGCTCCTCGACCGTGGCCATCAGCTCGCTGTCGAAGACCCGCTGCATGTGGTCCTCGCCGCGGAAGACGAAGGCGAAGGAGGTGGTCTTCAGGAAGTCCGAATAGGGCGTCAGCCAGGCCGCGTCGAAGCCGGCGATGTCGAGACTGCCGTCGATCACCTGGTCGGTGATCTGCGCGGCGTTGCCCAGCACCGGCCCCTCGATGTGCTGCACGCGCAGCTCGCCGGCGCGCTCCTCCAGCTGGTCGCGCACCCAGTTGCCGAGCTGGTTGCGCAGCGAGCCGATGGCGTCGCCGGTGGCCATGGTCAGCGTGGTCTGCGCAGGCACGGGCGCGGACAGCGCGATGGCGAGGGCGCCCGCGGCGACGCCGGTGATCAGGTTGAAGCGCTTGAACATCTCAGTTTCCTCCCAGGGTTGTCATGGCACGCGTCGACGATGGCCGGTCACCACAACCCGGTGCCCAGATAGGAGGGCACCAGGGTCGAGATGGCCGGGATGAAGGTGAGCAGCAGCAGGACGATGATCAGCGGCACGTAGAACGGCATCACCGCCCGCACCATGGCGCCGAGCGACGACTTGGTGATGTCCATCATGACGAAGAGCAATACCCCGAAGGGCGGGGTGAGCGCGCCGATCAGCAGGTTGACGATGATCACCATGGCGGCGTGGATCGGGTTCAGCCCGGCCAGCAGCATCACTGGGGCGAGAACCGGCACCACGATCAGCAGGACAACCGTCGTCTCAAGCACCGCGCCGGCGATCAGCAGGCCGAGATTGATCAGCAGCAGCAGCACCACCGGGTCGGCCACCACGTCGGCGATCAGCCGGGCGAACCAGCCCGACATGTCGTTCATGGCCAGCGTCCACAGGAAGGGCGAGGCGGCGGCGATCAGGAAGGCGAGAACGCCGGTCGTCACCACGGTCTCGACGCCGCATTGCCAGAGCCCGCGCCAGGTCAGCTCGCCCTGGGCGAAACCCAGGATGACGGCGTAGAGCGCAGTCAGGGCGCCAAGCTCGGTCGGCGTCGCCACGCCGGAAAGCAGGCCGCCGATCAGGAAGGCGGGTGCGGCGAGCGCCGGGGCGGCGCGCCAGAAGGCGCGGTTGCGCTCCCGCCAGCCGAGCCGGGGCTGCAGCGCCACGTCGATCTTGCCGCGCGCCGCCATCACCGCGATCGTCACCATCAGCGCCCCTCCCATCAACAGGCCGGGCAGCAGGCCGGCGAGGAACAGGTCCCCGAGCGGCACGTTGGCCAGCACCGCGTAGACCACCATGATGACGGAGGGCGGGATGATCGGCCCGATCACCGCCGAGGCGGCGGTGATCGAGGCGGCGAAATCGCGCGGATAGCCGGCCCGGCGCATCTCCTCGATCTCGATGCGCCCGAGACCGGCGGCGTCGGCCTGGGCGACGCCGCTCATGCCGGCGAAGATGATGCTGGCCAGCACGTTGACATGGCCCAGCCCGCCGCGGAAATGGCCGACCAGGGAGTTGGCGAAGTCGAAGATGCGTCGGGCGATGCCGCCCTGGCTGAGGATGGCCCCGACGAAGACGAACAGCGGCAGCGCCAGGAAGGGGAAGCTCTCCAGGCCCGGTGCCATGCGGCTTGCCACCACCGAGGCCGGGAACAGGCCGTCGACCGCCAGGAACAGGCCGGCGGCGAAGATCAGCGCGAAGGCGACCGGCACCTGCAGCGCCGCGGTGGCCAGGAAGAACAGCAGGATGTAGCCGATCGACATGGTCGCCCTAGCTCCCCAGGATGGTCAGTGGCGGCCGCGCCAAGCTCGGGCGCATGACGCGGTTAGCGCTGTCCACCACATAGGCGATCTGCGTCAGGGCGATCGAGGCCATGGCATAGAGCGTGGGGATGGAGAACACCCAGCCCCGAGGGAAATTCACGGGCAGGGAGACCGTCAGGCTGCGATTCTGGGGCTCGATATACTGGGTCGCGAAGACGGCGACCACGACGGCGACGACCAGCACGAAGACATTACAGAAAAGATCCAGGTAGTTCCTGGCTCTCTCGCCGAAAAGACCAGAAATCGTCGTGATGATGATATGCCGCCGCATCTTTATCGCGACGCTTGCCCCCAGAAACGTCACCCAGATGAAGGCGATTGTCACCGACTCCTCGACGAAGACAAGAGAAGACCCGAGGACATAGCGGAAAAATACGCCGACGACGATGCAGATGCTGATGAAGAATACCAGAAGAACACCGATCCCAAGTTCCGCCAGGCCGATGACCGCAAGCACGCGGCTTGTCAAATGCCTCGACTGGGGATTGTGTTCTGGTGCTTCGACCATTTCGGATTACGGCGCTCCCCCGAGGGAAGCCGGTTCCCTCGACATTTATTTGCTTTCACTGGCCCTGTCGGAGATTTTCGCTCCGGTCGCCAGACCTTTTCTTGACTGCGAGGCCCCTGCCGGAATTGCGGCATGGACAGCGCTGTCCATTCCTGATACCGGTATGGCATGCAGACGCCCCTGTCAAGGCCCGCCTTTCGATGACGCCGCCCGACACCGCCGCGAGGAAGCCCGCGCCCGGTCCGGCCGCCCCGGGATCCGATCCCGGCGGTCCGATCCGCCTGCAGGAGGTGGCGGCGGCGGCCGGCGTCTCGACGATCACGGTCTCGCGCTGCCTGAACAATCCCGGCCGCGTCTCCGCCGCCACGCGAGAGAGGGTGCTGGAGATCGCCGGTCGGCTCGGCTACATCCCCAACCGCCTCGCCTCCAGCCTGGTGTCCGCGCGCACCGGCGTGATCGGCGCCATCGTGCCGACCATCGGCAATCCGATCCATTCCGAGACGCTGCAGGCGGCGACCGACATTCTCGGCCAGGCCGGCTACCAGCTGCTGCTGGGCGACACCGGCTATTCGATCGCCCGCGAGGCGGAACTGGTGCAGACCTTTCTCGGCCACCGGGTCGACGGCATGCTGATCACCGGCGCCCGGCACACCCAGGGCTGCGCCCAGGCGCTGCGCCGCGCCGGCGTGCCGGTGGTGGAGACCTTCGAGTTCACGCCCAGCCCGATCGACTGCAATGTCGGCTTCTCCAACCACGAGGCCGGCGCCTCGCTGGTGCGCTACCTCGCCGGGCGCGGCCGCCGGCACATCGCCTTCGTGGAGCATGCCCGCATCGACGACAGCCGCATGAACGCGCGCCGCGACGGCGCCATGGCGGCGGGCCGGGAGCTGGGCCAGACGATCGACCTGCACGCCATCGACAGCGACCCCGGCACCGGCATCGGCGGCGAGGTGATCGACGCGGTGCTGGCGGCACGGCCGGAGACCGACGCGGTCGTCTTCGCCGGTCACCAGGTCGCCGTCGGCGCCATCCGCCACGCCATCGACCGCGGCATCGCCGTGCCCGAGCGGCTGGCCATCGTCAGCTTCGGCGACTCGCCGATCTCGCGCTGGATCCGCCCGGCGCTGACCACGGTGCGCTTCCCGATGCAGGAGATGGGCCGCGAGGCCGCGCGCCTGCTGCTCGGCCGCCTCACCGGTGATCAGCCGGCCGGCAGCGCCATCAATCTCGGCTTCGAAATCATGATGCGCGACAGCGCCTGAGAGGAGGACGTTCCTTGAGCCGTATCCGTCGTGTCGAGGTGCACGAATACACCTTCGACATCGAGAACCTGGACCATCACCGCGCCTACCAGCCGGGCGCGCGCCTGACCTTGAGCAATTTCGGCGTGCGCATCCTCACCGACGACGGCTCGGTCGGCGAGTACTGTCCGCAGCATGGCGGCAAGAAGGCGCATCTGGGCCAGGTGCTGATGGCGGCGCCGCAGATCGTCGGGCGCAACGCGCTGGAGCGCGCCATCCTCTACGACGACATGAAGCGCGCCCTGCGCCAGCTCGGCTTCCTCGGCGTCGGCCATCTCGACATCGCGCTGTGGGACCTGGCGGCCCGGCGCTACGGCGTCTCGGTGGGCGAGCTGCTCGGCGCCTACCGCACCCGCGTCCCGGCCTACGCCTCGACCACCCATGGCGACCGCGAGGGCGCGCTGTCGAGCCCCGAGCACTTCGCCGCCTTCGCCGAGCAGTGTCACGATCTCGGCTTCCGCGCCTTCAAGATCCACGGCTGGAACGAGGGCGACGCGCGGGAGGAGGCGGCCAACGTCACCCACCTCGCCAAGTCGGTCGGCGACCGCATGACCCTGATGATCGACCCGGCCTGCCAGCTGCGCACCTTCGCCGACGCGCTCTATGTCGGCCGAGCCTGCGACGACGCCAACTTCTTCTGGTACGAGGACCCGATGCGCGACGGCGGCGTCTCGATGCAGGCGCACCGCAAGCTGCGCCAGATGATCCGCACGCCGCTGCTGATCACCGAGCATGTGCGCGGGGTCGAGGCCAAGGCCGACTGGATCGTCCACGAGGCGACGGATTTCGTGCGCGCCGATCCGGACATGGACCTCGGCATCACCGGCACCATGCGCATCGCCCATCTCGCCGACGCCTTCGGCCTCGACGTCGAGCTGCATGGCTGCGGCCCCGCCCACCGGCTGTGCATGGCGGCGATCCGCAACACCAACTACTACGAACTCGCCATCGTCAACCCGAAGGCCCGCAACCCGGTGCCGCCGATCTACCGCTCGGACTATTCCGACCAGCTGGAGGATGTCGGGGCGGATGGCTGCTACCCGGTGCCCACCGGTCCCGGACTCGGCGTCGACTACGACTGGGACTTCATCGAGCGCAACCGCACCGCCCTGCACGTCTTCGAGTAGGCGGCCGACCCGATCGGCCGGGACGGATCACGGGTCAGATCGACGGCGTCACCACTTCCGGGTCCCGGCGCGCCGGCGTCGCCAGGTTGACCAGTTCCTGCAGCAGGATGGGCACGAAGGCGAAGAGCGGGGCCAGCTTCTCCAGCCAGTCGGGAATGCCGTAGACCGGCGAGCGCAGGCGCAGAAAGGGCATGGTCTCGGCCATCTGGATGCACACGAAGACGGCGAAGGCGGCGACGCCGATGCTGACGATGGCGCCGGTGACGCGCCGCACCCCCGGCCCCAGCAGATCGATCGCCGCGGTGATGACGATGTGCCGGCGCCGGCGGTGCAGCACCACCGCCATCAGGAAGACCAGCCACACCAGCAGGAATCCGGTCAGCTCGTTCAGGCCCAGCACCGACCGGCCCAGCGTGTAGCGGCCGACGACCTGGGCGAAGACCAGCCCCACCAGGACGATGAGGATCGCCTGGCTGGTTTTCAGATAGAGCCAGTTGACGCCGGCCAGCGTCCGGTCGAGCCCGGCGACGAGCGGCGAGCGCCCGAGCCCAGCCCCGAATCCATCTCCTGGCCCGTCCCCGGCGCCGGCGCGCCGGGGACCGTCCTGCCTGTCGGTCACGCCCGCTCGCTCACTCGATCGCCTGGATCTCGTCCAGCAGCCCCTCGCGCCACAGACCCTCGGCCTCCTGCCGGGCGGCGGCCTCGGCGACCCGCTCCTGGAAGGGCGCTGAGTCGACCATGATCACGGCCGCGCCGTCGCCGACGATCTGGCTTTCGACCGTGGCGCGGCTCTCCTCCAGGAGCTCGATCGAATAGTCGGTGGCAAGCGCCGCCGCCTCGCGCAGCGCCGCCTGCTCGGCCTCGCTCAACCCCTCCAGCCGGGCGGTGTTCATGCCCAGCGTGATGGCGGAGAAGACGTGGTTGGTCAGCGTCACATAGGGGGCCGCCTGGTGGAAGTTCTGGCTGGCCACGCTGTCGAGCGGCGCCTCCATGGCGTCGACCACGCCGGTGCGCAGCGCCTGGAAGGACTCGCCCCAGGGCACCTGCGAGGGATTGGCGCCGATCGCCTCCCAGGTGGCGATGTAGGAGGGGATGCCCGGCACCCGGAAGACCAGGCCCTCGACATCGGCCGGCGTGAAGACCGGCCGGGTGGAGACCACCACGCGCGGCAGCTTGCGCCAGTTGGTGGCCAGCAGGGGGACGCCGTACTCGGCCTCCAGCTCGTCCATCATCTGCTGGTGCAGGTCGGACTCCAGGAAGGCGTTGAAGTGGTCGGCGTCGCGGAAGGCGAAGCCCCAGGAGACCACGTTGTAGTCGTCGACGAAGTTGGAATAGTTGGTGATGTCCTCGACCACCAGGTCGATGATCCCGGCCGAGGTCTGGTTGATCGCCTCCGCCCCGCGGCCGAGCTGCGCGGAGGGGAAGACCGCGACCGTCACCGAGCCGTCGGTCAGCCGCTCGGTCTCGTCGGCGAAGCGCTGGGCGGCGAGGCAGGTCGGGTTGGTCGGCGCCGAGGGGCAGGCGAGCCGGAGTTCGGTCTGCGCCGAGGCCTGGACGACGGGCACGAGCGAAAGGGCGAGGCCGCCGATAAGGGCGTGGATGGGGGTCGGTCGCATGGGTCTCCTCCTTGTTGTGAGCGTTCTGGGTTGCGGTCGCCTAGCGGCCACCGAGGAACAGCTCGCCCGGCCACAGCACCACCCACGGCACGTAGGTGACGATCAGCAGGACCAGCACGATGGGGATCAGGAAGGGCAGCACCGCCCGCGCGGTGTCGACGAAGCGGATCTCGGCGATCTCCGTCACGATGTAGAGGCACCAGCCGAGCGGCGGGGTGATCAGCCCGACGGTGAGATTGAGGATCACCACCACGCCCAGATGCACGGGGTCGATGCCCATGGGCAGAGCCATGCCGAGCAGGGTCGGCGTGAAGATGATCAGGATCGAGGTCAGGCTCATGAAGGTACCGAGGAACAGCAGGATCACGTTGACCCCGGCCAGGAACACCCAGGTGCCGAGCCCTGTCTCGCGGAACCAGGCGGCGAGCTGCTCGGGGATCTGCTCGGTCGTCACCAGCCAGCCGAACAGGGCCGAGCAGGCGAGGATGAACATGATCTGCGTCGTGGTGATCAGCGCCTCCTCGAGGATCGGTCCGATCCGCCGCCAGCCGATCTCGCCATGGACGGTGGCGACGGCCAGGGCGTAGACGATCGCCAGCACGCCCGCCTCGGTCGGCGTGACGATGCCGAAGACGAGGCCCGCCAGCACCACGACGGGCGTGCCGAGCGGCAGCAGGTTGGCCACGAAGCTGCGCCCGATCTGACCCAGGCTCGGCCGCGGGCGCGGCGGCACCTGCTCCCGCTTCGCCACCACCCAGACATAGACCATCATGAAGGCGCCGAGCAGCAGGCCCGGGATCAACCCGCCGAGGAACAGCCCGGCGATCGAGACGTCGGTCATGGTGCCGTAGAGCACCATCAGGATGGAGGGCGGAATGATCGGGCCGATGCAGCTCGACGCGGCGGTCACGGCGGCGCTGAAGGGCCGGGAGTAGCCCGCGTCCACCATCGCCCTGATCTCGATCCGGCCGAGACCGGCGGCGTCCGCCACGGCGGAGCCCGAGATGCCGGCGAAGAACAGGCTGGAAACGATGTTCACATGGGCGAGTCCGCCGCGCACATGGCCCACCAGATGGTCGGCGAAGGAGAAGATGCGCTTGGTTATGCCGCCGGCGTTCATGATCTCCCCGGCCAGCACGAAGAAGGGGATGGCCAGCAGCGTGATGCCACCCAGGCTGTCCACCATGTTGAGGATCAGCACCGTGGCCGGGATGTCGGAGATCATCAGATAGGCCATGGAGCCGAGGCCCATGGCGATGGCGACCGGCGCGCCCAGCACCATGAAGCTGAGGAAGACGACGAAGAGGGCGGTGAGCGCCATGTCAGGCTCCCAGGAAGGCGCCGGCGTCGCGAAGCCGGCCGCGCAGCGCCGCGACGTCGATCCGCCGCACGGTTCCACGGGCGGTCTCGACCGCCAGCCTCGCGGCCGCGCCGGCGGCATGGCCCAGGGCCATCGCGGTCGGCATCACCCTGAGCGCCGCGAAGGCCTCGTGCGTCGCCGAGACGCCGCGGCCGGCGGTGAGCACGTTGTCGAAGCCCGAGGGTATCAGGGATCGGAGCGGAATGCCGTAATAGTGGTCCGGGCCGAACTCCTCGAAGGTCAGGCCCGCGCTGCCCGCCGGATGGTGGATGTCGATGGGGTAGGCGCCGCAGGCGACGGTGTCCGCGGGCAGCGTGTCGGCCGCAAGCTCGTCGCGCGTCAGCACGTGGTCGCCCTTGACCCGCCTGGCGTCACGGATGCCCAGCTGCGGCGCCAGCCTGGTCAGCGCGGCGTTCTCCAGCCCCGGCAGGTTCTCCTTCAGGAAGCGCGCTGCCGCCAGGGCCTGGCGGCGTCCCTCGACCTCCGCCCGGCTCAGCGCGAAAGGGTCGTCCGGATCGATGTCGACACGGGTGACGTTGAACCAGGCCGTGTCGCTGCCGGGCACCCGGCTGCGGTGGGCGGCGGCGCGGGGCAGCGCGCCGATTTCCACGCCGCGGGCGACGATGGCCCGCTTTTCCGCCTCGTCGAGCCCGTCGAGCACCGCGAAATCGACCGGCGCCATGGCGAACATCAGCGTCGCCGGCTGCACCCCCTCGTTGCCGTCCGGCGCCAGGAACGCCGCCCCGGCACGCGACAGCAGCGCCAGATCGCCCGAGGCATCGACGAAGACCGGCGCGCTGGCGACGACGGGGCCCGACGGCGTGGCGAGATGCACCCGGGTCAGCCGTCCCGCCCGCTGCTCGACCCCGTGCACGGTGGCGTTGAACAACAGCTCGGCACCGCTCTCGCCGACCAACCGATCGAGCACGATTTTCAGCAGTTCGGGGTCGTATTCCACCCGGTCCATGACGTGACCGGTCGACATGGTGAAGTGGCCATGCGGTGCCGCGCCGCCCTCCGCGCGCAGCGCCTCCACGATGCGCTCGGCCACGCCGGCGATCACGCGGCGGCCGCTGCGGGTCTCCCAGCCGACGAACTGGCCGACCGAGCCCGCCGTCGCAGCACCCCCGAGAAAGGCGTTGCGCTCGACCAGCAGCACGCGCAGGCCGTCGCCCACCGCGGCGATCGCCGCCGCCACGCCGGCCATGCCGCCACCCGCGATGACCACGTCGCAGTCGTGTTCGGCCGGTTCAGGCCGCATCGGCCGGCCACCGTCTTGCCAGGGCGCGTTCCGGCCCGTTTCCATCGCTCATGCGCGCGGATCGTAGCGGCGGCGGGGGCGATCCCAAATTAACATTTCGCCAGTTCGTGCTAACATCGTGTTAATGAAAATCCAGCCCCACACCCCACCGTGCTGAGCCTGCGCCAGGCCGAGGTCCTGCGCGCCGTGATGGTCACCGGCTCCATCGCCGGGGCGGCGCGCATGCTCAACATCGCCGCTCCCGGCATCAGCCGCATGGTCAAGCACATCGAGGCCAGCAACCGCGTCACCCTGTTCACCCGCAGCGCCCGCGGCTTCGTGCCGACCGGCGAGGCGCGGGCGATCTTCGAGGATCTGGAGCAGATCCACTACCGCCTGGAGCGCATCAACCAGCATCTCGGCGACGCCCGGGCCGACGGCGTGGCCGACCTCGCGATCGGCTGCTCGCCGGGCCTCGGCCTGTCGCTGATCCCGGCCGCGCTTGCCGATATCCGCGGCCGCCACCCGGGCCTCGGGCTCAGCCTGGATGTGCTGCATGTCGAGGAGGTGGTGCCGGCCCTGCTGATGCGCCGGGTCAACCTCGCCGTCACCATCTACGCCATCGAGGACCGGCGCGTGGAACTGACGCGGATCGCCGAGGCCGGGCTCACCTGCCTGGTGCCGGCCGGCACGCCGCTCGCCGCGCGCGAGCGCCTCAGCCCCGCCGACCTTGACGGCGAGCCGCTGATCGGCTTCGAGCGGACGGTGTTCCAGCATCGGCTGCTCGGCGACATCTTCCGGCGCGCCGGCGTGACGCCGACACCGGCCGCCCGGGTGCGGCTGATGTCCTCGGCCGTGGCCCTGGTGCAGCGCGGGCTCGGCATCGCCGTGCTTGACGCCTTCACCGTCGGCGACACACCGCCCGCCGGCACCGTGGCGATCCCGCTCGACACCGCCACCCGCATCCCGCTCTTCGCCATCCGCGACGCCAACGAGGCGCCGAACGCGGCCACCGGGCTGTTCCTCGCCGCCCTCGCCCGCCAGCTGCCCGCCGCGGCCGACCGCTGCGGGGAGGCTGGTGCCGGGGCGCCGGCAGGGGCATGATGGTCTCCCGCTTCAGCGACCGGAGGGCAGCGCCGTGGACACCGTGACGACAGGTCTTCCGCAGGACGCCGACACCCTGGCGGCGCCGGACATCTCCGGTTATCGGCTGGGCAATACCGGCATCGACTACTGCCACCGCATCGACAGCGGCCGGCCGGGCCCGACAGTGCTGGTCAACGGTCTGACCAAGGGCGACGAGATCTGCGGCCTGGCGGCGGTTCTGGCGCTGCTCGACGCGCCGCCGGCGCTGCAAGCGGGGACGCTGCTGCTCACTCTCGCCAATGTCGCGGCCTATGAGCGTTTCGACGCGGCCGACCCCGCCCGGGCCAAGTTCGTCGACCAGAACTTCAACCGCATCTGGCGCGACGCCCTGCTCGACGATCCGGCGGTGACGGACCAGGAGGTCGCGCGCGCCCGCGAAATGCGCCCGCTGGTGACCTCGGCCGACGTGCTTCTCGACGTCATGTCGAACTGCCACTGGCGCGACGACCAGCAGAGCTGGCGCGATCCGCCGCTGCTCGCCTTCATCGACAAGCCGGCGGCGCGCGACCTGGCGGCGCGCATCCCCGTGCCCGCCCACCACATCGCCTGCGACCGCTCGCCCGGCGGCGGCATGCTCTACGAGTACGGCGCGCTGGGCGATCCGACCGGCCGGCCGCTGGGCCTGCTCTCGGAATCCGGACCGCATCTCTCGCCCCTGGCGCGCGACACCGGCATCGCCGCCGCCCTGTCGCTGCTGGCGGCGCTGGGGATGGTGGGTCGCGAGGTGGCCGAGGCCGCGCGAGCCCGCTGCCCCCGCGAGCCGGTGCAACTCTACGACCGCATGTCGGTGCCTGTCGCCCGCAGCGACGGCTTCCGCTGGGCAGGCGACTTTCGCGGGCACGAGCGTTTCGCCCGGGGAGAGGTCATCGCCTGGGACGGCGGGGAGCCGCTCACCGCGCCCTATGACGACTGCGTGCTGATCGCCGTGGCGCCCGAGGTGCCGAAGGGCACCGGCGCCGGCCACCTGATCCGCCACGTCGCGACAACGCCGGCCTCGCCCGAGCACAAGACGGGCTGACCGCCGCTCAGTTCACCAGCCAGACGATATCGAGCAGGACCGGCGCGTTCGCCGGCAGCGACGGCGTGCCCCAGGCGATCCGCGCGTGCCGGCCGGCCTCGCCCAGCAGGTCGACGACGCGCTGCGAGGCGGCGTTGATAACCGCCGGGTGGTCGGCGAAGTCCGCCCCCGCCCGCACGATGCCGGTAAGCTTCAGGCAGCCGGTCAGCCGGTCGAGATCGCCGTCGAGCGCCCGCGCCGCCAGGGCGAGGCTGTTCATGACGCAGAGTTCCGCCGCCTCCCGGGCCTGCTCGACGCTGACCTCCGCCCCGACCATTCCCGGATGCAGGATGCCCTGGGCGGTCATCGGCACCATTCCGGCCATCCACAGCTGGTTGCCGTCGCGGCGCCAGGCGGCGTAGGGGCCCGTCGGCAGCGGCACCGGCGGCAGGGTCAGCCCAAGTTCGGAAAGGCGTGCGGCAGGCCCGGCCATGGCCCTACTCCGCCGCCTCGCGGCCCTCGGCCGCCAGCGCGTCGATGGCCGCAGCCAGCCGCTCGCGCACCGCCGCCGGATCGTCGATGACCCGGCGGGCCGCCTTCGCCTCGCGATCGAACAGCAGCGGCACGACCTGGCGGAAGACACGCTGCCGCCGATCCTGCCGTACCGCAAGCGGCAGCCGGGCGAGCTGGCTGTTCAGCGCCGTCATCAACGCGTCGGTGAAGGCCTCGTCCCACTGCGCGCGCTCCGGCCCGACGTCGAAGACCATCTCGTTGGGCTCCTCGACGATCGGGCGCTGGCGCCGCAGCCAGGCGGTCTTCTCCTCGTCCACCGCGTCACCGGCGATGGCGACGCCGTAGTCGCGCGCCGCCGCCTCCGGGCTGACGAAACCGTAGCGCACGTCCTGCAGCACCTTTGCCGGATCGCGCAGGAACGGATCGCCATAGCCGCCGCCGCCGGGGGTGAGGAAGGAGATCGTCTCGCCCTCCTCCAGGAACACCATGTCGATCTTGCCGAGATCCTCCTCGGCGTCGGTGCCGATATTCTTCACCACCCGCATGTTGGCGCCGGGCTTGCCGCCGGCCATGCCCCAGGGCCGGAAGTAGAAGCGCTCCAGCCCGCGGCCGAGCACCGCGCTACCGCCCTGGGTGACCCTGAAGGTGAACCGCAGGCCGAGCCCGCCGCGCCAGCGCCCCGGACCGGCGGAGTCCCGGTTCAGCCCATAGGCCAGGATGTCGACCCCGGCTTCCAGCTCGCTCTTCTCCGCCGGCGTGTTGCGGATGGTCGACAGCGAACCGTCGACGCCGTCATAGCCGTCGCTGCCGTAGCGCGCGCCGGAGCCGACGATGATCGAGTTGACCACCAGCACGTTGCGCTTGCCGGTGCGCTTGTCGTACTCGGCCAGCACCACCGGCACCATGGCGCCGCCGCTCGGCGTCGGCACGTCGTGCGGCACCGCCTTGGCGAAGGCGCCGGTCACCGCGTCGTTCAGGCGGTAGGCCGAGGCCGCGCGCACGCCGGTCGCCGCCGGGAATTCGGGGTCGAGGATCGAGCCCTTGCGCGTCGTCACCGTGACATGGTCGAAGACCCCGCCATTCATCGGCACGGTCGGATCGTGGGTGGTGATGAAGTGCAGGATGCGCACGGTCAGCCAGGCATGGCGCGTGCCCATGGTCGGCACGTTGTAGGCCGAGGCGACCTGCGGGTCGGTATCCTCGTAGTCGAGATGGATGGTGCCGTCCTTCACGGTCATCTCGACCTTGAAGCGCACCGGCACCGGCGTCACCGCGTCGTCGTCCATGAAGTCCCAGAAATCGTAGACCCCGTCGGGGATGCGGCGCAGCACCGCGCGGGCCTTCAGCGAGGCGTAGGCAAGCAAATCGTCCTGGACCTGCAGCACGGTTTCCAGCCCGTGCTGCTCGATCATGTCGGCGATCCGGCGCGCGCCCGTCTCCAGGGCCGCCAGCATCGCCTTCAGGTCCTGCTCGTTGAGGTCGGGCGTGCGCACATTGGCGCGGTAGATCTTCAGGACGTCCTGGTTGATCCTGCCGCCCCGCATGAACTTCATCGGCGGGATCAGCAGGCCTTCCTGGAAGATCTCCGAATTGGTCGGCGAGATGCTGGACGGCACCTTGCCGCCGACATCGGTGGAATGGATGAAGTCGTAGCCGTAGCAGACCAGCTGCCCGTCGTGGAAATAGGGCCGGATCAGCGTCAGGTCGGGCGTGTGGCTGACCAGGCCCGCGCACATGTAAGGGTGGTTGGTCAGCAGGATGTCGCCCTCCTCCAGCGGCTCGCCCAGGGCCTCCAGCGCCGGCTTGATGTTGTAGTCGAGCAGGGCCGAGCCGTAATTGCGCGGATTGCCGAAGAAGCGGCCGTCGCGCGCCACCAGCCCGACGGCGAAGTCCACCGCCTCCTTGACGTAGAGGGAGCGGCCGGTGCGCTTCAGCGTCAGCGCCATCTCCTCCGCCGCCGCGGCGACCTTGGTGTTGAGGATCTCGAGGGTGACGGGATCGATCTTCATCGGGGTCGACATGGGTGTCCTCTCCGGGCCGCTCAGGCGGCGCCAGCGGTCGTGTGGGTCAGATGCAGGCAGCCGAGCCGGTCGGTCGCCAGGTGCCAGCCTTCGGGCACCCAGATGGTGCTGTCCTCCTGCTCGACGATGGCGGGCCCGGCGAGGTCGATCTCCGCCGGCAGGGCGCGGCGGTCGTAGACCTCCGCCTCCACCCAGCGCCCGTCGCCGTCATAGACCCGGCGCCGGCCCAGGGTGGCGACCGCGCCGCCGGCGGCGAGACGCGGCAGGGCCACCGGCGGCGCCTTGCCGTTGACACGCAGCCGCAGCGTGGTGATGTCGACCGGGTTGTCCTGGTGGCGGAAGGCGTAGAGCCGTTCATGCTCGCGGTGGAACAGCTCCGCCAGCGCCGTGGCGTCGCCGCTGCGCCAGACGTCCTCCGGGATCGCGATCGTCAGCACGAAGGCGGTGCGCGGGTACTGCATGTCGGCGGTCACCGACAGCGTCACCTCGCCCACCAGGCTGCCCTCGCCCTCGATCCACCCCCGCGCCTGCGCCTCCAGCCCTTCGAGCACCGCGGCCACGGCCCCACCCGCCTCCGGGTCCTGGCCCAGGGTCAGTCGCTGGGATTGGGCGAAGTCGCGGCGGATGTCGGCCAGCACCGCCCCCATGGCGCAGAAGGTGCCGGGCGAGGGCGGCACGACGATGCGGGAGAGCTTGCCTTCGCCGGCCAGCAGGGCGGCATGGGTCGGTCCGGCGCCGCCGAACGGCATCAGCGTGAAGGCCTTGGGGTCGAGGCCGCGCTGCGCCATGCCCTTGGAGACCTCCGTCGCCATGCGCGCCGTGGCGATCCGCAGCGCCGCCATCGCCGTGTCGGCGCCGAGCTCCGCGCCCTCCAGGCCGATGCGCCGGCCGAGTGCCGCCAGTGCCGCCACCGCCGCCTCGCGGTCGATGCGCATGCGCCCGCCGAGGAAGTGATCGGGGTCGAGCAGGCCCAGCGCCACGTAGCAGTCGGTCACCGTCGGCTGCGTGCCGCCGCGGCCGTAGCAGACGGGCCCCGGATCGGCGCCGGCGCTTTCCGGCCCCACCTTGAGCACGCCCTGGTCGTCGACCCAGATGATCGAGCCGCCGCCGGCACCGATCGCCCAGACGTCGACCACCGGCAGGATGATCGGCAGGTCGCCCAGCCGGGTTTCCGTGGCGAATTCCGGATGGCCGTGCTGGATGATGGCGATGTCGCTGGAGGTGCCGCCCATGTCGAGGGTGACGAGGTGGGAAAGCGTGAGTTCCTGCGCCATGCGCGAGGCCGCGACGACGCCCGAGGCCGGGCCGGAGAGCAGCGTGTCCACCGGCCGCTCGCGCGCCGTGTCGATGCTGACCGTGCCGCCGTTCGAGGTGCTGATGAACAGTGGCGCCGCCACCCCCTCGGCCCGGAGGCGCTCGGAGAGATGGCTGAAATAGCGCTCCATCAGCGGCTGCACGAAGCCGTTGAGGGCGGTGACCAGCGTGCGCTCGTATTCCCGGATCTCCGGCCACAGCGCCGCCGAGGCGGTGACCAGGATGCCCGGCAGGCGGCGCTGCAGGTTGTCGCTGAGTTCGCGCTCCAGGGCCGGATGGGCGTAGGAGTTGAGGATCACCACGCCGACCGCCTCGACGCCGGCCGCCCGGATGCGCTCGGCGATCTCCTCCACCGCCACCTCGTCGGGCCGCGCCAGCACGGTGCCGTCGGGCCGCAGGCGGGCGTCGATCTCGAAGACCTGGTCGCGCGGGATCAGCGGCGGCTGCTTGGGGTGCTTGTAGGAGAAGGTGTTGGGCAGGCCGCCGCGGGCCAGCTCCATGGTGTCGCCGAAACCCCGGGAGATGACCAGGCCGACCTTGCCGCCGCGCTTCTGCAGCACGGCGTTGAGCGCGATGGTGGTGCCGTGGACCACGAGTTCGATGTCGTCGGCGGTGCGGCCGGCGCGCTCCAGCAGGGCCGCCAGGCCGCGCGTCACGGCGCTCGCCGGGTCGTCCGGCACGCTCGGTTCCTTGTAGAAGACGAGTTCGCCCGTCCCCCGGTCCGCCAGAACGAAGTCGGTGAACGTTCCGCCCACGTCGATGCCGATCCTGCACTGCCCTGTCATCGAACCCGTCTTTCCCCAACCATTGTCAAAGTCACCGTGCCTCTCCCCCGGCCTAGCGCAGGCGCGGGTTGAGCGCGTCGCGCAGCCAGTCGCCCAGCAGGTTGATGGCCAGCGCCAGCATCACCAGTGCCGCGCTCGGAAACACCGAGAGCCACCATTCGCCGGAGAAGAGATAGTCGTTGCCGTCGCGGATCAGCATGCCCAGCGACGGCTCGGTCACCGGCATGCCGACCCCCAGAAAGCTCAAGGTCGCCTCGGTGATGATGGCGAAGGCGAGGTTGATGGTGGCGATCACCAGCACCGGCCCCATGATGTTGGGCAGGATGTGCCGCGCCATGATGGCGACGGGCGAGCGGCCGATCAGCCGGGCGGCGGCGACGTATTCCAGCTGGCGCACCACCATGGTCGAGCCGCGCACCGTGCGGGCGTACTGCACCCAGTTGGAGATGCCGATGGCGAAGATCAGCACCGGCACCGCCAGCGCGCCGCGCTCCGACGCCGGCACGGCCGATTCCGCGATGCCGCCGATCAGGAGCGCGATCAGGATTGCCGGGAAGGTGAGCTGGATGTCGGCGATGCGCATCAACAGGCTGTCGAGCCAGCCGCCGACATAGCCGGCGACGACGCCGATCGAGACGCCGAGCAGCATCGACAGCAGGACCGAGCCGAAGCCGACGATGAGCGAGATGCGCGTACCGTAGAGGATGCCCGACAGCACGCCCGCCCCTTGCGCGTCGGTGCCGAGCAGGAAGCGCGGGTCACCGCCCTCCTCCCAGACCGGCGGCAGCAGGTTGTCCATGATCGACAACGTGCGCAGGTCGTAGGGATTGGTGGGCGCGATCCAGGGCGCCAGCGCCGCCGCCGCGAAGAAGACGACGACGATCACTGCCGAGAGGATGGCGACAGGGTTTCGCCGGAAGCTGTGGGCAAGGTCGCTGGCCCAGGCCTGCGCCAGGCGCGCCCGCCAACCGGTCCGCCTGGCCGCCGTGAAGGCATCCAGGGCGGTCGCCTCCAGGCCGCCCTCCCCACCGGCGCGGTCGCTAGGCATTGGCGCCTCCCGCGACGGGGCCCGACCGATCGCCGCGCAGGCGCGGATCGACCAGCAGGTAGAGCAGGTCGACCACGAAGTTGATCAGCACGAAGATCACCGCCACCACCATCAGGAAGGCGGTCATCACCGGCACGTCGACCGCCCCCACCGACTGGATGAACAGCAGGCCCATGCCGGGCCACTGGAACACCGTCTCGGTGACGATGGCGAAGGCGATCAGGGTGCCGATCTGCAGGCCGATCACCGTGATCACCGGGATCATCGTGTTCTTCAGGGCATGGCCGAAATCGATCGTCCGGCGCCGGAGCCCGCGGGCCCGGGCGAACTTGATGAAGTCGGTGCGCAGCACCTCCAGCATCTCCGCGCGCACCAGACGCATGATCAGGGTCAGCTGCACCAGCGCCAGGGAGAAGGCCGGCATCAGGATCGACTGCCAGCCGCTGAGGCTCAGCAGGCCCGTCGTCCAGCCGCCGAGATCGACCGTCGTGCCGCGGCCGTAGGAGGGCAGCCAGCCGAGGTTGACGGAGAAGATGTGGATCAGCTGCACGCCGATCACGAAGGTCGGGATCGACACGCCGACCAGCGAGGCGGTGAGGAAGAGCCGGCTCAGCCAGGATCGCGGGTGGAGCGCGGTGTAGACGCCGAGCGGGATGCCCAGCGCGATGGCCATCAGCGAGGCGACCAGCGCCAGCTCGAAGGTCGCCGGAAAGCGCTCGCCGATCATCTCGACCACCGGCCGCGAGGTGGCGTAGGAGAGGCCGAAATCGCCGGACAGCGCCCGCGCGATATAGTCGAGATACTGCACGATGAAGGGCTCGTTCAGGCCGAGCGCCTCGGCCAGGCGCTCGCGGTCGGCCGGATCGACGTCGAGGCCGAGATAGGCGGCGACCGGATCGCCGATGAACTGCACCAGCGAGAAGCTGATCAGGCCGACGATCAGCATGACGATCGCCGCGTGGATCAGCCGTCTCAGGAAGAATGCCAGCATGCTCGTTCCGGTCGCCCCGCGTCGCGCTCAGATACCGGCGCTTCCGGCCGGAGGGCGGCCGGAAGCGCCGCCCTCCGCCGATCTCAGTTCACGGTCACCCAGCGCAGCATGACGTAGTTGTCCGAGCGCAGATGCGCGTCGATGTTCGAGCGCATCGCCCAGACCAGCGGCTGGTGGTAGAGCCGGATGTCGGCCACGTCGTCACGCGCGATCGTCAGCGCCTCGCGATAGAGCGCGGTGCGCGTGTCCGGATCGAGCTCGACGGCCAGCGCCTGGACTGCGGCGTCGAGGTCGGGATTGGAATAGAGCCCGAAATTCACCTGGCCGGCCGGCGGCTCGCGTGTCAGCAGGTTGGAGTAGAGCAGGTCCTGGGTGTCGAGCTGCCCGGTCGTCAGGCCGATGATGTAGAACGAGGTGTCGAGGTCCAGCAGGCGCTGGAAGTAGACGTTCCGCTCCACCGAATCGACCGTCACCGTGACGTCGATCTGCGACAGGAAGGAGGCGATCGCCCGGCACACCTCGGTGTCGTTGATGTAGCGGTTGTTGGGGCAGAGCAGCGAGACCTGGAAACCGTCCGCGAAACCGGCATCCGCCATCAGCTGCTCGGCCAGCGCGATGTCGGCCGCCGGCCGCACGTCGAGGTCTTCCTGATAGCCGCCGATGCCCGGGATCGAGACGGTGCCGGCCGGCACGCCGTAACCGCGCAACACCCGCTCCAGGATGGCGTCGACGTCGATGGCGTGCGCGAAGGCCTGGCGCACCCGCAGGTCCTGGAACGGATTGACGTCGAGCGGGTTGCCGTCGTTGTCGAAGATGTGCGGGCTGGGCGCGCGGGCCTGGTCGAGGCCCAGCAGCATGGTGCGCAGCTCCAGCCCCTGCTCGATGGTGATGTTGGGATCGGATTCCAGGCGCGGAAGGTCCTGCAGCGGCGCGTCGATGATCAGGTCGACCTCGCCGGACAGCAGCGCCGCCACCCGCGTGGGGGCCGACTGGATCTGGGTATAGACCGCGCGGGTGACGTTGCCCTGGTTCTCGTCCCACCAGTCCTCGTTGCGTTCCAGCACCGTGCGCACGCCGACCTCGCGCTCGACCAGGACATAAGGTCCCGTGCCGTTGGCGTTGCGCACGGCGTAGTTCTCCTCCGTCTCCTGGATGTCGGAGACCTCCACGGCGTCGTTCGCCTCGGCCCATTCCTGGTCCATGATCAGCACGACGGAGAGCTTGGCGGGCAGCAGCGGGTCGGCGGCACCCGTCGTCACCTCGACGGTGTAGTCGTCGATCACCGCGACGTCGGTGATGCTGGCCAGATAGCCGGCGAACTGATGGCCCGGGCGGGCGCGGTTGATAGAGAAGGCGACGTCGTGCGCGGTCAGCGGCTGGCCCTGGTGGAAGGTGACGCCCTCGCGGATCGCCAGCCGCCAGACCGTGTCGGAGACCGGCTCCCAGCTCGTCGCGATGCTCGGCACAAGGTTCAGATCCTGGTCGCGGCCGATCAGCGGATCGTAGATCTGATGCTGGATCATCAGCGTCAGCTGCTCGTTCATCGCGTGCGGGTCGAGGGTCCTGGGATCGCCCTGGCTGGCGTAGTGGAACTCCTCCGCCGACGCGATGCCGGTGGTCAGGAAAGTGGCGAGAACGCCGAGAGCGAACTTGGATGCAAGGGAACCGGGCAACGTGACCATGAGCGCCTCCTCTACGGGCCGACCGGGGGACGCCGGGTCGGTGATTGCTGACATGGACCGCAAGCTGTGTTCGACCGGGATGACCATTCGATCACCTGATCAAACGCAAGCTTGCGGTATCCCGCCCGCCGAGGCAACTGCTTTGCGCGTCCGATTGTCGCGGGTCGCCGGACGGGACGGCTGCCCCGCTCACCGGTGGTTGTTCAAGCGCCGGCCAACGCCTGCCAGACGGGATCCTGCATGCGCACGATCTCCACGGCATGGCCGTCCGGATCGGCGGTGAAGAAGAAGGTGTTGTCGAAGGCTTCGGAATAGGCAGGCTCGCCGCGCACCGCCACGCCGCGTTCGACCAGGCGGCGATGCATGCCCTCCACGTCGTCGATGACCAGCGCCAGGGTGATGCCGGCGGGACTGGGCTCGCGCCCCGGCGCCACGATCACGCCGATGTAGCCCGCCGCACCGCTCTGGAAGATCCTCAGACCTGGCCGCTCCCAGACCACCGGCAGGCCGAGATCGTCCCGATAGAAGCCGGTGCTGCGCTCCAGATCGCTGCCGGTGATGAAGGTGATGAACTGTGCCGGTGGCGCGGCCATGACTGCTCCCTCCCCCGCCGTGAGGGGCGCATCGCCCCGAAACCCGTACGCGCCCAGTATGGCATGAAGCGGCCGGACGGTGGACAGCCAAAGAGGGGGTGCATGAAAACACCCCCGGAAGCGGCCTCCGGGGGTGTCGTCTCATGCGGCTGACGCGGTGGACGCCGCTGTATGCGACGGCAGTCCGGTCAGGTCGGGTTCTCGACCCGGGTCGCGGTGCCGGAGACGCCGTCCAGCACCCAGTATTGCTGCTCGCCTTCCGTCGTGACGACGCCGACGAGATACTGGTTGCCCCGGCGCTGGACCGGGCCGTAATCGGCGAAGCCCTGCTGCACGAAAGTGTTCAGCATGGCGACGAGACGCTGCTCCATGGCGACACCCTGCGCGGGCGGCACGTTGGGCTGTTCGTGGAACTGCGCCCCGGGGAAGACCGGGTCGACGGCGCGGTCGGGTTCCATCGTGACGTTCTGGGCCGCGGCGGGAGCGGCAAGCGCCCCTGTCAGCGACACGGCCATGATCGCCTTGGCGATGCGGTTCATCACAACCTCCTTGGTAACGCGAATGGTCCCCGCGGGTTCGAGGAGTGAACGCGGCGTGTCGCGATAGGTTCCCGGACGAGCCGCCCGTCCCAGTACTCCGCCACCGCAGGGTGACCCCGGCTCCCCTCCCCGCCCTGCCGGGCGCCGAGGCGTTTGGGCCCGGCTAAACGGCTGATTTCCGCCGTGCTTCATTGCACGAGCGTTGACTCCGAAAGGCAATTATGATGCTGATCCAGGTCAAGTGCCTGGCCCGGCAAGCAGACGGGCCGGAAGCAGCCAAGCAAGAACTGCTACCTGGGAGGTTCAAGACCATGCGATTCCTACGATCCCTGCCCGTCATCGCCGCCTTCGCGCTGTCGGCCGGCGTGCTGCCCGCCTCGGCCCAGGATTTCGAGCCCGAGCGGCCCGAATGCATCGCCCCGGCCGGTGCCGGCGGCGGTTGGGACTTCACCTGCCGCCAGGTCGGCCGCGTGCTGCAGGAAGAGGGCCTGATCCCCTCCACCATGCAGGTCGTCAACCTCGAGGGCGGTGGCGGCGGCGTCGCCTACGCCCAGGTGGTGAACGAGCGCAACGACGATAACGACCTGATCGTCGCCGCCTCGACCGCCACCGCCACCCGCCTCGCCCAGGGCGCCTTCCCGGGCAACACCATGGATCAGGTGCGCTGGCTCGGCTCCATCGGCGCCGACTACGGCGTCATCGGCGTGGCCGCGGATTCCGAGTACGAGACGCTGCCCGAGCTGATGGAGGCGATCCAGGCCGATCCCGACGCCATCAACATCGGCGGCGGCTCCGCCGTGGGCGGCTGGGACCACCTGAAGGTGCTGATCGCCGCCGACGCGGCCGGCATCGAGGATCTGCGCGGCGTCAAGTACATCGCCTTCTCCGGCGGCGGCGAGGCCATCACCCAGCTCCTCGCCGGCTCGCTGCAGGCCTATACCGGCGACCTGTCGGAGGCCATCGGCTTCGTGGAGTCGGGCGACCTGCGCGTGCTCGCCGTCCTCTCGCCGGAGCGTCTCGGCGGCGAGTTCTCGGAGTTCCCGACCGCCATCGAGCAGGGCATCGACGCCGTCGGCGCCAACTGGCGCGGCTTCTACGCCCCCGGCGACATGAGCGACGCGGCCTATGACTACTGGGTCGGCGTGCTCGACACGATGTACGACAGCGAGGCCTGGCAGACGGTCATGGAGAACAACGGCCTGGCGCCGCTCGACCTGCATGGCGAGGAATTCGAGGCCTTCGTGGCGGAGTCCATCCAGGACGTCCAGGATCTCTCCCGCGAGATCGGCCTGATCGACTGATCGGGCACAACAGGTGACACCCCGGCCGTCGCGCTGACGGCCGGGGACATGTCCCACGGTCAGCCAGCAGGGAGGCCGGTCGATGAGTGATCGCGTGCTCGGCGGGATCAGCCTCGCGCTCGCCCTGTTCTACATCTACTCGGCGACCACGATCCGCGAGAGCTTCGTCTCCGACGAGATCGGGCCCAAGACCTTCCCGATCATCGTCGGCGTGATCCTGGGGATCTGCTCGCTCTACTTCATCCTGAAGCCCGATCCGGAGCCGCGCTGGCCCCGCTTCAACCGCCTCGCCGAGATCGGCTTCGCCGTCCTCGTCTGCCTGCTCTACGCCAACCTGCTGCCGCGGCTGGGCTTTCTGATCGCCACCGCGCTGGCCGCGGGCTACCTGACCTGGCGGCTCGGCACCCGGCCGCTGATGGCGGTCGTCGTCGGCGTCGGCACCTCGGTCGGCATCTATGTCGTCTTCCGCCTGATCCTGGGCCTGTCGCTGGCCAGCGGGATCCTCGGACTCTAGGGGAGGCCACACGCGCATGGAAACCTTCGCCTCCCTCGCCGACGGCTTCGCCGTCGCGCTGACCTGGCAGAATCTGGGGCTGGCCCTGCTCGGCTGCCTGCTGGGCACCATCATGGGCGCCCTGCCCGGCCTCGGGCCCTCCAACGGCGTCGCCATCCTGATCCCGCTCGCCTTCACCCTCGGCCTCGACGCGGTGGCGGCGTTGATCCTGCTCACCTCCGTCTATTACGGGGCGATGTATGGCGGGCGCATCAGTTCGATCCTCCTGAACATACCCGGCGACGAACCGGCGATGATGACCTGTCTCGACGGCTATCCCATGGCCCAGCAGGGCCGGGCCGGCGAGGCGCTGGCGCTGTCCGGCGTCGCCTCCTTCGTCGGCGCCTTCTTCGCCACCTGGGGCCTCGTCTTCCTGGCGCCGCAGCTGGTCTCGATCGCCCTGCTGTTCGGACCGGCGGAGTATTTCGCGCTGTTCACGCTGGCCTTCGCCACGCTGGGCGGCATGACCTCGACCAACCAGGCCAAGTCCGCCTTCGCCGCCGCCTTCGGGCTCGCCATCGCCATGATCGGCGTCGACACGCAGACCGGCGTGCTGCGCTTCACCTATGGCGAACTGCACCTCTATGACGGGGTCGACTTCCTGGTCGCCATCGTCGGCCTGTTCGCGCTGTCCGAGGTCTTCGTCTTCCTCGAGCATCGCGAGACCGACCCCGCCAAGCAGGCGGCCAGCAAGGTCAATATCGGCCGTATCACGCCTTCCGCGAAGATGCTGAAGGACTGCACGCCGACCATGGCGCGGACCACCGGTATCGGTTTCGTCGCCGGCGTGCTGCCGGGGGCGGGCGCCTCGCTGGGATCCTTCCTCGCCTACTCGATGGAAAAGCGCCTGGTCGACCGCAAGGGCACCTTCGGCAAGGGCGACCCGCGCGGCGTGGCCGCACCGGAGGCCGGCAACAACGCCGCGGCCGGCGGCGCGCTGGTGCCGATGCTGGCGCTGGGCGTACCCGGCTCGGGCACCACGGCGGTCCTGCTGGCGGTGCTCCTGACGCTCAACATCACCCCGGGCCCCCTGCTGTTCACCCAGAACCCCGACGTCGTCTGGGGCCTGATCGCGGCGCTGTTCATCGGCAACTTCATGCTGCTGGCCCTCAACATCCCGATGGTCGGCCTGTTCACGCGGGTGCTGCTGATCCCGCCGCGCATCCTGATGCCGGTGGTGGCGATGATCTCCTTCGTCGGCATCTACGGCCTGACCGGCTCCACCTTCGACCTGATGATGATGGTCGGCTTCGGCGTCATCGGCTGGGTCTTCCGAAAACTCGAGATCCCGCTGGTGCCGATCATCCTCGGCATCCTGCTGGGCAACGAGATGGAGGTGAACCTGCGCCGGGCGATGACGATCTCCAACGGCGACTGGCTGACCCTGGTCGACTCTTGGCTCTCCGTCATCCTCTGGTCGATCGCCATCGTCGGTTTCGTGCTGCCGATCTTCCTCGGCAAGCGCCTGAAGCGGGGCATGCGGATCACCGAGGAGCAGGAAGAGCAGAAGGGCGTGCGGGACTGACCGGCTCAGCCGGACAGCAGCGCCAGGAGCGGGCCGGGTCCGGTCCGCTCCAGCCCAGCCACCGCCGCCAGCAGGTCCTCCGCCGCAGGCCCGCCGGACACGCATGCGAGGCAGCCCGCGACCTTCTCGTGCAGGGCGTCGAGCCTGGCCTCGCCGGCGACCGGGCCTGGCGGCGCCGGCATGGGCAGGTCGAGGACACGGCCATCCGCCAGCCGCAGCGTGAAGCCGGTGCGGGGGTCGCCGGCATCGAGCACGGCCTCCAGGTGGATGCGCGCGGCGAGCTCGGTCACCACAGGATCGGCGAGACGGTCGGGCGCGAAGCTCGCCAGATCGACGCGGCCATGGGCCAGCGCCGTCGCCATGGTGAAGGGGATCGAGAACTTGGCGTCGATCGCCGTCGCCGGCCGCCGCTTCCGCTCGACCGGGTGGAACAGCATGTCGTCGGGCGGGCTGACCCGGCAGGCGATCGCGGAAATCCCGGCCGGCGCGATGCCCTGATCGCGGATCGCCAGCGCCGCGGCGATGGCGCCGTGGGTGCCACGGCAGGATGGCCAGCGCTTGATCGCCACCTCGGCGCCGAGGAAGCGCCGGCCATGGTCGCCGAGGTCGAGCCCCGCCGCCGTCCCGGCGCCGCCCAGCATGTCGAGCAGGCCACCCGGTCCCTCCAGCGGCCGCGGCGCGCCGGTCAAGCCGCGCCGGGCAAGGTCCGCCGCCTCCACGCCCGCGCGGGCGGCGAAGCCGTCGCGCACGGCGCGCAGCCGGGAATGCGGGCTCTCCATGAAGCCGTCCGGCAGCGCGAACAGGCAGGGCGTGAGCGCCATCGCGGCGACCGTCCCGTCGGCACCGAGACCGAGCACCCTGGCCGCCGCCAGCGCCGCGCCCATGGCCCCCAGCATCGGCGGCTGGTACCAGCCCCGGCCGCGCGCCCGGTCGCCAAGCGCCAGGCCGAGCCGGCAGACGAGATCCGCCCCCAACGCCAGGGCCGTCAGCACCGTCTCCCCGTCCGCGCCCTCGCGCTCGGCCAGCGCCAGCACCGCCGGCACCACGGCGGCGTTGGGGTGCACCTTGGCGGCGTCGTGGGTATCCTCGAAGTCGAGCGCGTGGGCCAGCGCGCCATTGGCCAGGGCCGCCTGGGCGACGGGCAGCCGGTCCGCCCGGCCGATGACCGTGGCCTCCTTCGGTCCGCCCGCCGCCGCCGCATGATCGGCGAGCACGGCCGCCGCCGGCTCCAGCGCGACGGCGGCGAGCGACACCGCCAGCACGTCGGCCAGGCTGACCTTCGCCGCGGTCACCGCCGCCTGCGGCAGGTCGCGGAAGCGCAGTGCCGACGCCCGCCCGGCGAGCTCGCCACTCAGGGTCATCCGCACGGCTCGGCGACGAGGCCGTCGCCATGGACGCCGAATTCGGTCGCCAGGCCGGCCTCGGCGCTGATCGCCGCCAGATAGGCGCGGACGCGCTCGAACCCCTCGCTCCCCGGCGGCTGGAACACCGGATCGGCGTCACGGCCGATCAGGACCGGGATCAGCCGGATGTCGGCGACCCCGTCGTGGCCGAGACGGGCTTCCAGCACCATGCTCATCGCCGATTCCGGCGGGAAGTTGTAGCGGCTGGTGAAATCCGGCACCCAGTCGGGGTTCAGCTTCTGGATCTCGCGGAACCCCTTGCTCTTGGCATGCGCCTCGTCCATGCGCAGGTCGATGGCGAAATTGGCCAGGGAGTAGACGATGGTGCGGCCCTTGTAGACCTCGACGCCCTTCAGGATATGCGCGTGATGGCCCAGCACCAGGTCGGCCCCGGCGTCGATCGCCGCGTGGGCGACCTCGCGCTGATAGTCGGGAATGGTGGCGCGCACGAAGTGGATGCCGGCGTGGTGGGAGAGGATGACCACATCCGCCGCCACCTTCGCCGTCCGGATCGCCGCCAGCAGACCCTCCAGGTCGTCGCGGAAGGCGTAGGTGTGGACCCGTGCCGGGGTGCCCGGCTGGTCATGCTCGATCTGCTCGTAGATCGTGTGCGCCCTGAGCGGCATGCAGCCCGGCCGGCGTTCGTCCGCCCAGTAGGTCATCGGCAGGATCGAACTTGCCGCCACGAAGGCGACCCGGAGGCCGTTCCGCTCGACCAGGCGCGGCCGGCTGGCGGCCTCGATGTCCGGTCCCGCGCCGACCGACAGCGCCCCCGCCCGCTCCAGATGGCGCAGCGTGTCGGCGAGCCCGTCCGGCCCCCAGTCCATGCAGTGGTTGCCGGCGAAGGAAACCACCTCCAGCCCGGTCTCGACCAGCGCGTCGGCGATGGCCGGGTCGCCGCGCATGGTGTGCCGCGCCTGGGGCAGGCGCTGGCCCCGCGTGGTCAGGTTGACCTCGAGCTGGCAGAAGCCGAGATCGGCGGCGCGCAGCCTGTCGCGAACCCGGTCGAAGATCGTCGCCGGCACCTCCCGGTCGGGGGCGATGTCGCCGACGGCGACGAAGGACAGGCTAGCGGCCATGGGCATGCTCCGGATCGAGAAGGTGGCAGGCGGCCGCGGCGTCGGGCCCCACCGGCAGCAGGGCCGGCCGCACCTCGCGGCAGATCGCCATGGCGAGTGGGCAGCGCGGGTGGTAGGGACAGCCGCTCGGCGGATCGAGCGGGCTCGGAATCTCGCCCCGGGGCGGCACCTCGGGCACCGGCGCGTCCGGGTCGGCCGGCAGGGCGGCCGCCAGAAGCGCCTTGGTGTAGGGATGGCTGGGCCGCGCGCACACCGTCGCCGCCGGCCCGCGCTCCACCACCCGGCCGAGATAGATCACCACCACCTCGTGGCACATGAAGCGCACCGTGGCGAGGTCGTGCGAGATGAACACGCAGCCGAGGCCGTGGGCGTCCTGCAGGTCCTTGAGCAGGTTCAGGATCTGCGCCCGGATCGAGATGTCCTGGGAGGAGACCGGCTCGTCCAGCATCAGCAGCGCCGGTCGGGAGGCGATCGCCCGGGCGATGGCGACCCGTTGGCGCTGACCGCCGGAGAATTCGTTGGGAAATCGCCGGGCGTCGGCGGCGTCGAGGCCGACCGCCAACAGCACCTCGCCGACGCGGGCCTGCACCGCGCGCGCGTCCATGTCGGGCACGCCGCGCAACGGCTCGGCGATGATGGCGCCGATACGCATGCGCGGGTCGAGGGAGGAGAACGGGTTCTGGAAGACCGGCTGGACGGCGCGCCTGAACGCCGCCCGCCCAGCCGGCGTGAGGCTGTCCATAGGCTGGCCGCGAAAGCGCATCTCCCCGGCCGTCGGCCGGTCGAGCAGGAGCAGCATGCGGTTGAGCGTGGTCTTGCCGCAGCCCGACTCCCCGACCACGCCCACCGTGCGGCCGGGATAGAGGTCGAGATCGACATCGCTGACCGCCGCCAGCCGCTCGCGCCGCCGCCCGCGATGCACCGTGAAGACGCGGGTCAGCCCGCGTACCGAGAGGATCGGCTCGCTCACGCCCGCCCCCGGGGGAACCAGCAGCGCACCGCATGCCCGGGAGCGACCGGTTCGACCTCCGGTTCCGTGCCGCAGCGTTCTTTCGCGTTCGGGCAGCGCGGGTGGAAGCGGCAGCCCGCCGGCCGGTTGGCGATGCCGGGCGGCGCCCCCGGGATCGTCGGCAGCCGCTCCGGCGCTGCGTCGACCGAGGGCACGCTGTCGAGCAGCGCTCGTGTGTACCAGTGCGCGGGGCGATGGAAGATCGCGCGCACCGGACCCTGCTCGACGATGCGTCCGGCATACATCACCGCCACCCGGTCGCACATGCGGGCCACCACGCCGAAATCATGGGTGATGAACAGCATCGCCATGCCCAGCCGCCGCTGCAGCGCGTGCAGCAGGTCGAGCACCTGGTACTGGATGGTGACGTCGAGCGAGGTCGTCGGCTCGTCGGCGATCAGCAGCTTCGGCGCCCGGGCCAGCGCGATGGCGCCGACCACCCGCTGGCGCATGCCGCCGCTCATCTGGTGGGGATAGTGCCGGAGCCGGCTCGCCGCCGCCGGGATGCGCACCTCCTCCAGCAGGCGCCTCGCACGCTCCTCCAGGCTGCCCTCGCCGGTGGCGTGCCGGCGCAGCCCCTCCTTCAGCTGGCTGCCGATCGTGAAGACCGGGTTCAGCGAGGCCATCGGGTCCTGCAGGATCATCGAGATCTCCGACCCGCGCCCGGCCGTCAGTTCGCGGTCCGAGAGCG
>Ga0207773_100187_pt1 | contig 46252 bp, 39 predicted proteins | sample TtaePargueraPR_2_FD_187281 | JGI IMG/M metagenome (GOLD analysis project Ga0207773, IMG submission 187281) | Aerobic enrichment media microbial communities from Bioluminiscent Bay, La Parguera, Puerto Rico - Tt and M1 (3) (SPAdes) | ecosystem: Environmental > Aquatic > Marine > Unclassified ...
GCGGACAGGCGAGTACCCTGACCCATGACGTCCTCCTCCATCACGCACTGGGACACCAAGCCCGAATCCTGCGGGAGGAGGACGTCTCCATTCGTCATTTCCAAGGCCATGTCGTAGTTCCTACGCCGGCAGCAGACCGAATTTTCATCAACTGATCATGGGTACGGCGGGGAGCGGAGCCGGGTGGGTCAGCGGCGGCAGCCGGCCGACTCAACGCAGCGGCGGCAGCCGGCCGGCTCAGCGCAGCGGACGGCCGACGGAGTGCAGGTGGCGCAGCGCCTCGGCGTACGAGTCGATCAACCCGGCCTCGGTGTACGGCAGGTCGCGTTCCTGGCAGTAGCCGCGCACGATCGGTTGGGCGTACCGCAGATGCGGCCGCGGCATGCTGGGGAACAGGTGGTGCTCGATCTGGTAATTGAGCCCACCGAGCAGCAGGTCGACGAACCAGCCACCGCGCACGTTGCGGGAGGTCAGCACCTGCTTGCGCAGGAAGTCCAGATCGTCGTCCGGGCCGAACATCGGCATCCCCTTGTGGTTCGGCGCGAATGCGCACCCCATGTAGAGACCCCACAGCGCCTGGTGCAGCACGATGAAGGCCACCGCCCGCACCGGCGACAGCACCGCGAAGACGATCCCGAGGTACGCGGCGGTGTGCACCGCCAGCAGCGCTCCCTCCACGGCGCGCCGCTTCACCGGGCCGTTGATCACCGCCTGGATGCTGGCCACCCGCAGCGACAGGCCTTCGAGCAGCAGCATCGGGAAGAACAGGTACGCCTGCCGGCGGGCCAGCCAGCGGCCGAAGCCCCGGGTCGCGGCGGCCTGCTCCTCGGTCCAGACCAGCGCTCCGGCTCCGACATCCGGGTCGTCGTCTACGTGGTTCGGGTTGGCGTGGTGCCGGGTGTGCTTGTCCATCCACCAGCCGTAGCCGAGCCCGACCCCGAGATTGCCGAGCAGCAGGCCGGCGGTCTCACTGGCCCGACGGGTGCGGAACATCTGCCGGTGTCCGGCGTCGTGGCCGAGGAACGCCACCTGGGTGGCGGCGACCGCCAACCCGACGGCGGTCAGCAGCTGCCACCAACTGTCCCCGCCGGCCAGCAGCACCGCCCAGCCGGCCAGGTAGGCCCCGACGGTCAGCACGATCCGGGCGGCGTACCAGGCTGGTCGGCGGTCCAGCAGCCCGACCTGACTCACCCGCCGCGACAGGTCGGCGTAGTCGCTGCCCCGCGGGCGGGGGCTGGTACGGGTGGGTGCGGCAGCAGTCATCGAATGCCTTCCGTGGCTCTCCCGGCCTGTCGGGGCCGGCGATTCGGGGGTGGCGGGTGCCAGGGCGCTGGCCGTGCCTGGGTAGTGGCCGTGCCTGGGTAGTGGCCGTGCCAGGGTGGCCGTGCCTGGGTGGTCGTGTCGGGTGGTGGTGCCGGGGTACTGGCGGTGCCGGGGATGGCCGGACCAGCGGCGTCTCCAGTCTGCGGGGATCCGCCGCGTGGGGTAATCCTGTCTGCCCCCGGAACCCGGGTGACGCTAGCCCCCTCCCCCCGGTCAGGTCATCCGGCCGACAACAGTACGCAATCTGCGCAGATCCCGGCGACGGCGCTCGTAGGTGACCGCCAGAGTGATCAACGCCAGGCCGCCGACGGCCAGGAAGCTCCACCGGGGCAGCAGGTCCCAGACGGCGACGAGTTCCCGCACCGCGAGGACCGCCAGCACCGCACCGCCGATCATCACTGGGGCCTGCCGGCGGTGCGCCGCACCGAGCAGCACCGCCGCCACCGCCCCGGCCCCGAGCAGGAGCCGGCGCACCGGCTGGCCGTCGGCGACCAGCACCGAGCCGAGGCTGGGCAGCAGGGCGGCGGCCAGGCCGGGGGCGTACCCGAGCCAACTGGAACGCTGCGGGTGGGCGCGCAGAGTCAGCCAGCCGACGCCGAGCGCGGCCAGGGCCAGCGGCAGCGTGTACGCCTCGGTCAGCGCCACCTGCGCACTGCTCAGCAGCAGCCACCAGGCGACGATCTCGCTGGCCAGGGCCGTCATGGCCAGCGCCCACGGCCGGTGCGGCACGGCCAGCCATCCCCCGAGCTGCGGCACCGGGTGGGTGGTCGCCAGCAGGGCCCGGACGCCCAGCACCACGCCCCACAGGGTGCATACCCCGGCCGCGTACCGGGCCGAGCCGACCGTCATCAGCAGGGCCGCGCCAGCGGCGGCGTGCCCGGCTACTTCGACGCCGATCGACTCGGCCCGCCCCCGTACGCCCCCGGTGGCCGACCGGAGGGTCAGCGCCGCGCCGACGGCCAGGGCCAGCGCGGCGACGGCGAGGACCGCGTACCCGCCGACCCGGACCGGCAGGTCGGCGGCGCGCACGGCGGTCGCGGCGAGAACTCCGCCGGCGACCACAGCGACGATCCCGCCAGCCACCCGCACCGGGGTACGGCGGCCCGCCGCGCCGATTCCGGCGGCGCACGCCACCACGGCGGCCAGCGCGGTCAGGGTGCTGACCCGGGTGGGCAGCAATCCGGCCAACCCGGCCCCGGCCAGTGGGGCACCGACCAGCAGGGTGACCGCCACCTGCGGTGCGGCGGTGGACCGGGCGGCGACCACCAGCCCGGCGAGTCCGGCGGCGAGGCTGAGTGCCGGCACCACCGGCCATGGCGTACCGGCGCTGGCCAGGGCGGCCAGCATGGCGACGAAGGCGACCGGGCCGCCGGCCAGCACCGCGTACCGCGCCCGGTGCCCGGCCACGGCGGCCACGGTGACGGCGGCGGCGAGCACGGCCAGGGTGACTGCCCCGGCGGCGGGGACCGACACCGGCAGCGTCGGGCTGAGTCCGGTCCCGGCCGGTACGCCGGCCCAGCTGGCGTCCAGCCAGCGGTACGGGGTGAGCAGCAGCGACGCCAGCACCGGCAGGGTGCTGACCGCCGCCGGCAGCGCCAGCGCCGCAGCGGCGCCGGTGAGCAGCAACCGCAGAACGCCACGGGGAACGAGGGTCGCGGCGACGGCCAGCAGCAGCGCCGCTGCGGCGACGTACCCGCCGGTGGACTCCCCCGGCACGTACGGCACGGTGCCGGCGGCCGGGGCGACAAGGGTGGCGACGACGGTGACCGGCAGCGCCGCCCCGGCGTACCAGAGGTATCCGGGCCACCAGCGGCGGACCGCGACCAGCGCGACCGGCAGCCCGATGGCGGCGGCCGCTCCGGCGCGGGCCGGCCAGCCCGCCGGTGCGTCGAGGGTGTGCACGGCGAGCGCGACGAGGGCGGGCCAGCCGGCCACCGCGACGGCGACGGCGAGGCCGCCGATCGGGGCCTGCCACCAGCCGGCCTCAGGGCGCTGCAGGGCGCGGCGGGCGACCGCGGCGACGGCGAGCGCCGTGCCGACGACGACCGCGACGGCGGTCGTGGCAACGGCCGGTCGGCCGGCGCTGACCAGCAGCGCGTGGCCGGTCAGCAGGGCGGCGACGGCCGCGCTGGGCAATGCGACGACGGCATGCCGGGACCGGGCGGCCCATACCGCCGCCACCGCCCCACCGGCCAGGCCGGCGGCGGAGACCGCCCACCACGGCACCGGGATCGCCCCCGGTACGGTCAGCAGCCCGGTGGCGGCGCCGACGGTGAGCAGCATCGGCCGGACCGCCCGGGGCAGCAGCAGGATCAGCGCGCCGGTGACCGCGACGACGGCGAACGGCAACTGCCAGTCGCCGGGCGCGTCGACCGGGCCGGCGGCGGCCCGCCACAGCGGGCGGGCCGCCGCGATGGCTTCGACGGCGACGGCCAGCGCGGTCAGCAGTACGCCGGCCCCGAGCAGCCCGGTCACCAGCAGCGCACCCGCCCACGGCCCGGTACGGACCACCGCCGGCAGCCGGCCGCGCAGGTACCGGCCGGCGAGGGCGAGCCCGACGGTGGTGCCGGCGACGATGGTCAGAGCCCGCGACGGTGCCGGTTCGGTGCCGGCCCGGACCACGGCGATGGTGACCGCCGGCGCCAGAGCGGCCAGGCTGATCGCCAGCAGCGCCGGTACGCCGGTGAGCCGACCGGCGACGACCAGCACGGCGGCGACCGCCAGTAGCGGCAACCCGGCCAGGGCGGGAGCGCCGGACGGGTGACCGACGATGACGGCGGCCAGGGCGGCGATCCCGGCGGCGGTCAGCGCCGCGCCGACGGCCACCCAGCCGGTGATCCGCAGCGCCAGCCGGGCCGGCGGAGTGAGCGCGATCATCGCCAGGGTGCCCAGGGCGGTGCCGAGCAGCAACAGAGTGGTGCCGGCGGCGTCGGCTCGCAGGTCGACGGCGAGCAGCGGCAGCACGGGTTGCGCGGCGAGCAGGGCGGCGAAGCGGGCCGCGGCCAGGCCGGTGATCAGGTGGTAGCCAGCGGCGACCAGACCGGTGACCGCGAAGGTCACGGCGGCGTACCGGGCGGCGGGCAGGTCGGCGGCTCCGAACAGGTCGACGTAGCGGGCGGCGTAGCCGTCCAGCAACACCAGCAGCAGGCCGAGCGCGGCGAACGTCTCGGCGGTGCCGCGCAGGCCGCGCCAGGTGGCCAGCGGCGGCAGGGCGAGCAGTACGGCGGTGACGCCGGCCAGGATCGCGGCCCGGCCGCCGACGCCGACGCTGGCCCAGGCGACCGCGGTGAAGACGATCGCGGCGGTGCCGAGCAGCAGTCCACCAAGGACGAAGAGGATGGTCTGCACGGTACGGGTGGAGGTCTCCGGCCGGGGTGGCGGGCCGGCTGGCGCGGCTGCCGGTGCGGCTGGCGCGGCTGCCGGTGCGGTGGCCGGCGCGACGGCCGGTCGGGCCGGTGGGACGGTCGTCGCCCGTACCGCCGCCTGCACCTGGACCGCCAACTGCTGCCGGCGGACCTGCGCGGCGTGCAACTGCCCACTCAGCGTGGCCCACGCGGACCTGGCCTGTTCGACTCGGGCGGCCAGCCCGGCTATCTCGCCGTCGAGCCGGATCACCTCGGCGGCGACCGGGTCGGGGCCCCGGCCGCAGCCCGGGCAGCCGGCGGCGAGGCTCGCCGGCGTGCCGCAGGCTGGGCACGGGTAGTGGGCATTCGCGGTACTGCTCATGACCGCATCGTCGTCGCCCGGCCGGGTGACCGACAGAGTGCGGGTACTCAGTCCGACCGAGCGGACGACTCGGGTACGGACGGTTCAGGACCAGCCGACCACGAATGGACGACTGAGGAACGGCTCAGGGACGGGTGTGGTCGTACACCCACCGGGCGTAATCGGGATTGCCGGCTTCGATGACGGCAACCAGGATCTCGGGTACGTCGTAGGGGTGCGCGGTGCGCAGATAGGTGACCAGTGGGTCGCTACGGTCGGTGGCGGTCTTGAACTGCACAGACCACTCCTTCGTGGTCTCCACCCGGCCTTCCCACCAGTAGGTGCTGGCCACCGGACCACCGATCTGGGCGCAGGCGGCGAACCGGCCGGCCACCGCGGATGCGGCAAGCACCTCGGCGACCGAACGGGCATCCACCACCGTCGTCACAACGGAGATTTGATCCACAGGGCGAACCCTACGCCCTCAAGGTGTCCGAGCGGTTCTTCTCGATCCACAAATCGATCCGCGCCCACCAGTCGTAGAGCCACTCGATGCGTTCGTCACGGCCGGCCGGGATCTCCTCGGGCGGCACCGACCAGAACCGCATCACGATCCGTTTGTCCATCGGCAGTTCCCGCCACACGTCGGCGCCGGTCAGCATCCGGTCCAAACCGGTGTGCGCGACGAAGATGACGCCCGCGTCCGGGGCCGCGTCCAGCGCGGCGAGCAGGCCGCCGGGGCGCGGTGCCAGAACGTGCCGCATCGACTCGGCGCGGGCCGCCATCCCGTGCAGTCCCAACGCGTGCAGCCGCTCGATCGCCCGGCTGCGCCGGCCCGGGGTGAAGTTGCCGCCCTCGGGGAAGATGACGAACGCGTCGTTGGCGTCCAGTCCGGTCGCCAGATGCGCGATCTGGGTCTCGACCGGCTCGGCGCGCCGGTCACCGGGGGCGATGAACCGGTTGGGCAGCCGGTTGAGCAGCACGTCGATCGCCGGATCCCACTGCAGGGTCTCCTTGAGCACGATCCGCGGCTCCCGGTCGAACCAGTTGACCAAGCCGTGGATCAGGATGAACGAGTCGCCCGGGCCGGCGTGCCGGGACACCACCAACTCGGGACGGCCGGGCAGCGCGGTGTCCGGATCGGTGCCGACCACGTCGATACTCAGCCGCAACGCCCAGCGGGCATGCCAGAAGAAGAACGTCAGGAACCAACCGGTCAGCACATAGTGGGCGCGTTGAAAGGCCGGGCTGCGGATCTTCCAGCCGCAGCCGGAGGCCAGCCAGAGTCCGAAGAGGGCGATCAGAGCGGCGGTGTCCCACAGCAGATAGACCACGGCGACCCAGAACAGTCGCAGCACCCGCAGCCGGCCGGGCACCAGCAGCGAGGCGGCGGCGGCCAGGAAGATCCAGAGCGGCAGCGTGGTGAGCACCGCCACGGCAAGCAGCGGTACGGCCGGGGCGAGCAGTGTCCGGCGTACCCAGCGGGGTGGCAGCGGCATCAGCAGCCGGCCACGTTGGTCTTGAGGTAGCGCCGGGAGGCGGTGTAGGCGCGGCTGATCCGTCGGCCGACAGCAGTCATGTCCCGGTACGCCCAGGGTGTGTCGTCACGTGTCTCTCCCCCACCGGTCGGCAGTACGTGCACCTCCACATCGTGACCGAGCGCCGCCAGTTCCCGGGCGAACCGGTGCCGGCGGGCGATCTCGAAGGCGACCTGGGCGACCTCCCAGGGCCGCCGGGGCGCACTGAGTGGCCGCTCGATCCGGCCGACCTGGAGCACGAAGACGCGCTTCGCCCCGGCTTCGACGGCCTTGCCGATCGGGATCGAGTTGACGATCCCGCCGTCGATGAAGTGCTCACCGTCGATCTCGGCCGGGGGCAGCAGGCCGGGCACCGCGGCCGAGGCGAGCACTGCCGGCACCACCGGGCCGGTGTCGAACCAGTGTTCGGCGGCGCGTTCGATGCTGGCGGCACAGCAGTGGAACGGCACGGCCAGGTCGGCGAAGGTGGTGGTGTCGCCCAGTTCGGCCTCCAGCAGCCGGCGCAGTGGCCGTGGCGAGTGCAGGTGGGTACGGGCGGCGAACCGGCGCAGTTGGCGGGCCATCGAGTCGCCGTACACCTCGCTGGCCTCCGGGGAGGCCCAGAGCCGGACCAGCCGCAGGGTGACCGCCTCGGAGGGGTCGGCGGCGACCAGTACGCCGTTGACGGCGCCGATCGAGGTGCCGACGACGAGATCGGGCTCGATGCCGGAGCGGAACAGGGCGCGCAGCATGCCGACCTCGACCGCGCCGAGCACCCCGCCGCCGCCCAGCACGAAGGCGACCGGACCGTTGACCATGGCGTTCATCCTGGCACGGGCCCGGTGGCCGCCGGTCGGGGTCGGCCCACCGCCCGGGCTCGGTCGGAATTACCGGCTCATCGGCAATCCTGACCTATGTCGGGTTAAATGATAAATGTTCGCCTGTTTAACGTGCCGTTGACAGGACGTGCCAATTCGCGCAGCCTGATACGACCTCCACTCCCCAGGCAGGTGCGACAACGATGGCATCGCTGCAAGCGGGCGAACTGCTCGCCCGCAGATACCGTCTCATCGACCGGATCGGTGCCGGCGGCATGTCGGTCATCTGGCGCGCCCGCGACGAGGTGCTCGACCGGGTGGTCGCGGTCAAGGTGCTCGCCGCGTCGTTGGCCGCCGACGCGCGGTTCCGCACCATGGTGCGGGAGGAGGCGCGGTCCGCCGCCCAGCTGATCCATCCACACGTGACCGCGGTGCACGACTACGGCGAGGCGGTCGCACCGGACGGCACCGTCACCGCGTTCGTGGTGATGGAGCTGCTGTCCGGCGAGGAGCTGGACGCCCGGCTCACCGCCGGCCCGCTGACCTGGCCGGCGGCGGTGGAGACCTGCGCCCAGGTAGCCGAGGCACTGGCCGCCGCGCACCGGTTGGGCATCGTGCACCGCGACGTCACCCCGGCGAACATCATGATGACCTCGATCGGCGCCAAGGTGCTCGACTTCGGTATCGCCACCCAGATCGGCGCCCCCGACGAGGACGAGGAGGGCGAGACCTTCGGCACCCCGGCGTACGTGGCCCCGGAACGCCTCGACGGCCGACCGGCACAGCCCGCCACCGACGTCTACTCGCTCGGCGTCCTGCTCTACGAGACCCTCACCGGCCGGGTGCCGTACCCCGCCGACACGTGGGACGACCTGCACCGCGCGCTCGATCAGGAGATCCCGCCGCTGACGGTGCCCGGACTGCCCACCCCGGTCGCCGAGATCTGCCTGCGCTGCCTGTCCCGGGACCCGCTGAGCCGCCCCACCGCGCACCAGGTCGGCGCCGCGCTGCGGGACCAGCTGCTACCGGCCGATCCGCAGGCGGCGACCATGCTCGCGCCGACGATGACCCTGCCGACGATGGCCGGGTCCGACGCTCCGCCACCCGCCGACGCCGAAACACCGGCCGCCGACGCCGGGCCGCCGGGCCCCGCCCCCGGAACACCGGCCGCCGACGCCGGGCCGCCGGCTGTCGACGGTCGACGGTGGTTCGGCCGGCTCGATTCCAGGGTCGCCACGCTACTGGTGGTCGGCGCCGTAGCGGTCGCCGTGATCCTGCTGCTGCAGCCCGAGGTGCTGCGGCGGCCGGGCAGCGACCATCCGCCGCCCGCCGGGCAACCGCAGTCCACCGGTACGCCCGCCGATCCCGCCCCGCCGGCACAGCCGACCCAGCCGGGGCCGTCGGCGGATGCACCGCCCATCGACGCGCCCGCCACCGGTGCCGCGCCGACCCCTGCGGCGACCGACACCGCACCGGCACCGACCGGGCCGGTCGTTCCGACCGTCGACGAGGCGATCACTCTGCTCGGTCAGGTGATCGACGACGGGCTGGCGGACGGCGCGATCCGCCGCGACGCCGGCCTCGACCTGCAGAACCTGGTCCGCAACCTGCGGACCTCGTTGACCAGTGGCACCGCCGACATCGACCGGGACGTCGACCAGCTGCGCCGCAAGGTGCGGATCCGCGCCGACGAAGGCGCCATCACCTACGCGTACGCCGACGAGCTGGACTCGGCACTGGACCAGTTGGCCGGTGCCGCCGTCTGACCGCCGGCCGCCACGGCACCAACCGGGTCGCGGTACAGGCGCGTCAGTGCAGGCGGATGCGGTGCCCGGACCGGTCGAACAGCAGCAGCCGGTCCAGGTCCAGCGCCATGGTCATCGTCTCGCCGGGCTGCGGCGGTGCCGTCGCCGGCACCCGAACCACGACGTCACCGTCACCGTCCGGTGGGTCGGACGGATTCGGCTCGTACACCGGGTAGAAGCCGTACCGGGTCCGGGCGGTCGCCGGCGGGTCCGGACGGCGCTGCTGCGGGATCATCCGGGCGATGGTCTTCCGCAGCTGGTGCCGGGGCGGCGGATCCTCGGCCAGCAGCTCGGCCAGGTGGGTCTGCGGATCCGGCAGATCCAGTTGCGACTCGGCCGGGGAGGTGGGCAGGCCGCCGGTGTCCACCCAGACCAGTGCCTCGTGGCCGAGGTTCTCCACCGCCCGGACTGTGCCGCGCAGGGTGACCGACAGCGTCCGGTCGGGCCCGGCCGGGTCCGGGCCGTCGGGTCGCGCCGGGTCAGCGCCGGTCGGCGGTACGGGGTACAGCGCGTCGGCCCGCAACGCCACGGTGACCCGCTCGGTGTGGTGCTCGGCCAGCCGGGCCACCCGGGCGTCACCCACCGGCAACTCCAGCACCTGCGAACCGAGGTCGATCACCACCCGGTCCGGCTCGGCGTAGACCGCCCCCTGCAGCAGACTGGTCCGTGGGGTGCCGAGGAACGCCGCGACGAACAGGTTCGCCGGGTCACCGTACACCTGCTCCGGCGGCCCGATCTGCTGCAGCCGGCCCTTGCGGAGCACCGCGAGCTGGTCCGCCATGGTCAGCGCCTCGGTCTGGTCGTGGGTCACGTAGACGGTGGTCACCCCGTGCCGGCGGGCCAGCGCCGTCACCTCGGCACGCAACTCGGCCCGCAACCCGGCATCCAAGTTGGACAGCGGTTCGTCCAGCAGGAACGCCTTCGGCTGGCGCACGATGGCCCGGGCCATGGCGACCCGCTGACGTTGCCCACCGGACAGCACGGCGGGCTGCCGGTGCAGATGCTCGGCGATGCCCAGCTCGGCGGCCACCTGCCGGATCCGCTGTTCCACCGCCGGGCCGTGACCCATACGCAGCGGAAAGGCGATGTTCTGGGCGACCGTCAGATGCGGGTACAGCGCGTAGTCCTGGAACACCATGGAGACCTGTCGTCGCTGCGCCGACCAGCCGTCCACCACCCGGTCGTCGATCAGCACGTGCCCGGACGTCGGCGTTTCCAGCCCGGCGACCAGCCGCAGGATCGTCGACTTGCCGCATCCGGTCGGCCCGAGCAGCACCATGATCTGGCCGGACGGGACCGCGAGACTCACCCCGTCGACTGCGACGGTGCCGTCGTCGAAGACCTTCGTCAGTCGGTCGGTGGCGATGGCGACCACGCGATCACCTCCTGACCCCATCGTCAGGCCCGGCGGCCATCGGCGCCAGTCCTTGTCGGCGGACGGCCCACGCCCGCCGGTGAGCGGTCGTCGGCACCGCTGCTGGCGAGCCGCCGCCGGGAAGGTCAGCCCAGTTCCTCCGGGAGCCGCAGGTTGTCGCCGATCAACCCACCACCGACCGGGGGCGGCTCGGTGCTCGGCGGCTGGTTGGTGACGCTGCGGTCGAGCCACCCGTCGCCGTCGTCGTCGTAGTGAGTCTGTTCGAAGAACCCGTCACCGTCGGTGTCGTACGCCGCGGAGTCGACCAGACCATCGGCGTCGTCGTCGCGGCCGACAAAGTCGACCCGGCCGTCGCCATCCCGGTCAACCAGAATGTCCACCCCGCCGTCCGCTCGGCCCCGGACCATGTGCCGGTCCCACTCGCCGTCGCCGTCGACGTCCACCCGGGTCCGGTAGTCCTCCGGCACCGCCGGCTCGAGCTGCTGGGGCGCCGGGCCGAATCCGGCGGGCCGCTCCGGCGCCGACGGGCCGGCCGCGTCCGGCCGGGCCCCGAAACCGCTGTCCGCTTCGGCCGGGCCGAAGCCGCTCTGCGCACCGGCCGAACCGAGCCCACCGCCGGACCCGGCGGAGCCGAAACCACTCTGCGCTCCAGCCGAACCGAAGCCGCTCCGCGCACCGGCAGAGCCGAGAGCCTCGTCGACGGCACCGGCCGCCGCGCCGATGTCGCCGAAGCCGCCCATCATCCCGGTCAACGGGCTCAGCAGCCCGAACGCGCTGGACTGGTTCGCCCGCGTCTCCACCGCCGCTGTCGGGCCGGTCGCGGCACCGCCCATCTGGGTCTGCAGCAGCTCCTGCTCCTCTGCGGTGAGCTGATAGCCAGCGAGCGCCGTCGTCGGGTCGGCGGCCAGCCCGGCGGCGAAGCCAGGGTCGGTCAGCAGGCGTTCGAGCACGGTGTCGAAGTCACTCATCGCCGTTCCCCTCGTCGATGTCGCTCCAGGGTAGTCCGCGACGACCATCCGCCACGAGCCCGGCAGCGGCCGGCGCGGGCCGCCGGTGACCGGACGGTCCGCCGTCAGTCCAGCTCCGGCATCGGTACGGGCTGCGGCCTGGGCCGGCAGGTGCCGCACTGCAACGCGTCCTCGACGACCAACCCCTCCGCCCGGCCCCGCCGCTCGGACCGGTGCACCTCCAGCAGGTACGGCCCGAAACGGGCGTGGTCCTCACACACGCCTCGGCCGCAGAACCGGCAGCCACCCCGGGCCGCCTTCGGGCAGAACCAACAAAGCACCTGTATCTCCGCTCGGATCGATGTCTACGTCACAACGCCGGGTTCGTCCCCGCAACCAGCGACCTGTACCTCGGCCTTCACCGAGTCGGTCAGCCCACCGGAGTCCGTGACGGTGGCGACCACACTCAGGCGACCGCCCCTATTAGGTTCCTTCGACCAGACGACCGGCCCTACCGTGCCGTACCAGGTGTCCCCGTCGGCGCTCATCTTGTCGCTCCCCGTGGCGAAGCCGCTCCATGTCAACACGACGTCGAGGGCTCGCCCGTCGTCGACAACCTGCACGGACGCCGAAACGGTCGTGTAATTCGGGCCGCCGCACGGAAACCCTCCGGCGTCCTGCCCGATGGTGCCGGTCGGCTGCTCGACCCAGGTGATCACGGGCGGCTCGTTCGGGGGTGGTTCGGTGGTCGGCGGTGGTTCGCTGGTCGGCGGCGGCGTTCTGGTCGGTGACGACGTCGGCGGATCGGTTGTCGGCGCTGCCGTGGTCGGCGGCGGGGCGCTGGTCGGCGGCGGGCCGGGCGGGCTCGGCGGCGCGGCCGGGGTGGTCGGCTGCGGCTGCGGCTGGCGAGTCACGCCGGGGTTCGGCGCCGGGGCCGGCGTCGGCTGGCTGGTCGCGGAGAGATCCGGCGACGGGCTCTGCACGGTCGGTGATCCGGTGGTGGCGCCCGGAGCGGGAGCGCTCGGCGTACCGCCGGGCGGGTCGACCACCCGGCCGTCACCGCAGCCGAGCTGCTCCCCGGTGGCCCGCAGGGACACCCCGTTGCGCCGCACCTCGCCGAGCGACACCCGGGCCGTTCCGGCGTTCACCGCGAACCAGGCCTCGCCCCGGTTCGCCAGTACGGCATCCTGGCTGATCACGGTCATCGCCAATGGTCGGAAGGCACCGGAGACGCTGGCGGTGTCGGCCAGGATCCGGCCCCGGTCCAGGGTCAGCTCCCCGCTGGGCGCGACCGGCCGGGTGCCGGCGCTCCGCAGCGCCCCCACCTCGGCTTCGACCCAGGCGCAGAGCACCGTGGCGGCCCCGCCACGGAAGACGAGTTCACCGGCCGACCGGTCGGCGACCTCGATCCGGTCCCCCTCGGCGACGTACGCCGCCGCACCGTCGCGCAACGTCAGCAGCCGCCCCCCTGCGGTGCGCACCTCGACGGTGCCCCGCTCGGCCCGCAGCAGCGCCCGGTCGGCCGGCATTTCCGCCCAGGCCGGTCCGGGCATCAGGTTGCCGCCGCTGATCAGCAACGCGAACAGCAGCAGGAGCAGCACCAGCCACCACAGCCGGCGCTCGAACCGGCGGTCCACCCGGTCGTCGGCGTCCCCCGGTGGTGGCGGGCCGGGCGGGGCGGCCAGCGGCGGATAGTCGGCGGGCGGATGCACGCCGCTGGTCGGCGGACCTCCGCGTACCGTCGCCGCGGCGGCCTCGGCCACCTGCGACGGTGCCGCGCCGAGCAGCATCGGCAGCCCGGCGACGGCCGGCAACTGCCACAGCCGGGTCTGCGTACGGGTGGTCGCGACCACGTCCGGCGGGTCGGCGCCGACCGGGCCGATCATCGTGCCTCGGCGCAGTTCGAGGCCGTCCATCAGGGCGATCACGCCCGATTCGAGGACCACCGCGTCGTACGGGCCGGACAGCCGGACCGGCGCGCCGGGCGGCAACGACACCGGCCTGGCCCGGGACACCAGTCCCAGCCGGTCCTCCGGGGTCAGCCCGGACAGCGCGGGGGTCTCGGCGAACAGCGACTCGGCGGCGGACCGATCGGCCGGCGGCGGACCGGGCAGCGGGCCGACGACCGTGGCGACCGCCGTCGGCGGCAGCGCCAGCAGCGTCGTACCGGCGGTACGCCAGGTGAGCGTGGCCGGCGTACCGGTCAGGGCGCTGGCCAGACCGACCAGACCGCCCGGTCCGAGCCGCTGCCGGACCGTGCCGGCCGGATCGCCGGGCGCGCGGCCCTCCACCGCGCCGTCGACCACGACGTAGACCGCCGGCTGGGCGGCGCCGGCGGCGACGAGCTGCTGACCGGTACGCGGGTGCACCCAGCGCGCCTGGGCGGCGAGCCGGTTCAACGCGCTGGCCGGCAGCGTCCGCAGCGCGCTGGCGCGCAGCGCGTCCAGCCGCCGTGGGGTGTCGCTGGCGTGCCGCCGCTCGGCGAACGCGCCGCGCAGCCGCCGCCAGCGCCGGGCCAGCCAGCCGGCCGCCAGGTAGACCAGCGGGGCGGCCAGACCGGCGACCACCGCAGCGAGCAGCAGCCGGGCCGGCCAGCCGGACCGCCACAGGCCGAGGGCCAGGCCGGCGACCCGGTCGGTCCAGATCCGCCAGAACAGGTTGACCGCGATCACCACCCAGAGCACGGCGAGCATCCCGTACAGGGCGACCAGCCGGCCCTCCCGGTCCAGCGCCGACCAGCGCGGGCCGCGCCGGCGCAGCCGGCCGACGACGTACGCCAGGCCACGGGTGCGCAGGTTCGGGATCTCCAGCCAGTCCATCAACAGGTAGTAGCCGTCGAGGGCAAGAAACGGGTTGAGGTTGAACAGGGCGTTCAAATACCAGGCGAAGGCGAGTTTGAACGTCCACGGCGCGGCGGCCGGGAAGATCAGCCCGACGATGCCGGCGACGCCGGCCAGCACCAGCCCGGCGGCCGGCCCGGCGGCGGTGGTGATCAGCCGTTGCCGGCGGCCGGCCAGCCAGACGTCGGTGGTGTCGACGAAGACCGACGGGATGCCGAAGTAGATGAGGAATCCGGCGGCCGGCACCCGGCGGCCGGCGTGCTTGGTGGCCAGGGCGTGGCCGAGTTCGTGGCAGGCGAGGGCGACGACGTTCAACCCGAGCAGCACCGCCGCGCCGGCCGCGTACGACCCGCCGGTGAGGAAGACCGCCTGCTCGCCGCGCCACCAGGTCCAGCAGAACGCGGCGAACCCGACCAGCGCGACGACGGCCAGCAGCATCGCCGCCAGCCGGGTGAACAGCAACCGGCCGCCGCCCCGGTAGAGCGCGCCGACCAGCGGGTCGACGTCGGCCAGCACGGTACGCCGGCCCTGCGCCACGGCCAGCAGGGTGCGACCGAACCGCAGCGGCCACGGCCGGCGGTGCACCCGGGCCAGCGGCCGGAACGCATCGACCGGCAACTCGGCGAGCATCCGGTTGCCGGCCAGGTCGGCGACGACCCGGGTGACCTGGTCGGGGGCGAGCCGGCCGGCGATCCGGGCGAACTCGGCGACCAGCCGGGCCACCGTACGGCTGCCGTCCATCAGCTGGGCGAGCCGCCACTCGTCCGGGGCCAGCCGCAGGTAGCAGGCACCGCCGCGGCCGTCCGGCGAGCGGAGCATCACGTACGGCATCCCGCGTACCGAGGTCAGCTCGACGTGCTCGATGCCGGACCGCAGCACCGGCCGGGCCCGGGCCGGGTTGAGCCGTTCGACGACGGCGTCCCACAGGCCTGCGTCGGCCGGGGCGACCGGCTGGCCCGGTGCCCGGCCGGCCAGGGCCTCCCACACGCTCATCCTGGTCTCGACGACCGTCACTGTGCCTGCTCCTCCGCCGCTACTCGCGGCTGCAGGTTAGACCGCCTTGTCGACCGCACGCGACTGCTCGACCGCTTTCGGACAGCATTTCGTGCGGAAAAAGTCTCGTCGATCGACTACGCCGGGGTCAGCCGCTCATCCTTTCGGCCAGGGTACGGGCCCGGAACATCTGCACCCGTCTGGCCGTGCGCACCACATAGGAGCGGAGCAGGGTCGGCATGGTGAGACTCACAGTGACGGTGACCGCCGATCCGGTGCCGTCGGGCTCAGTCTCCATCACGAACCGCACCGACACCCGCCCCGGGCTGCGTACCTGCATCACGAGCTGGCGGCCCGGATCGGTCTCGGTCTGTCGGACGTGCAGGATGTTGTCGTACCGCAGCGGCCCGACGATCTTGAACCGCTCCACCGCGACGTACCGCAGCACGGGGTGGCCGTCGGCGTCGGTGCTCGACTCGATGTCACGCACCGCGACGATCAGCGGCGACAGCCCGATGTGGTTGGTCGGGTCGGCCAGGTGGGCGTGCACCCGGTCCGGTGCCGCCGCGACGGTGAACCGGTCGGTGAAGGTCTCGGTGCGCACGCCAGGGAAGCTAGCGAACGGCGGGCGGCGTGACCAACCCCCTTGGTCACACCACCCGCCGCTCTTTTCTGGGGAGGCAGGTCAATCTGTGGTCATGTCGTGGTCACGGCGCGTCGACGAGGGTGGCGGAGGCGGTCCGCGCCTCGCCGTCGCGCTCGTAGGTGATCTCGATCTGCTCCCCGACCCGGCCGGACTGCACCGCCGCGACGAGGTCGTCCGAGTCGTTCACCGGGGTGTCGCCGATCTGCACGACCACGTCGCCCTGGGCCAGGCCGGCCTGGTCGGCCGGGCTGCCGTCTTCGACGGCCGCGATCAACGCGCCGCCGCCGTCGGCGGCGGTCACGCTCACCCCGAGGTACGGGTGGCTGACCTCCTCGCCGGCCATCAGCGCTTCGGCCACGTCCTTGGCCTTGTTGCTGGGGATCGCGAAGCCGACGCCGATGTTGCCCTCGCCCTGCCCGGAGGTGGCGATCGCGGTGTTGATCCCGATCACCTCACCGTTGGTGTTGACCAGGGCTCCACCGGAGTTCCCCGGGTTGATCGGGGCGTCGGTCTGCAACAGCCCGGACATCGAGCTGACCTGGCCGCCGCCGCCGAACGGGCTCTGCTGCTGGCCGCCACCCACCGAGATGGTGCGGTCCTGCGCGCTGATGATCCCGGCGGTCACCGAACCCTGCAGACCCAGCGGGCTGCCGAGGGCCAGTACGGTGTCGCCGACCCGCATCGTGCTGCTGTCGCCGAGGGTCGCCGGGGACAGCCCGTCCACGTCGTCGACCTTGACCACGGCCAGGTCGGTACGCGCGTCGGTGCCGACCACGCTGCCGGACGCGGAGCCACCATCGGCGAAGTACACGGTGACCGATCCGCCGCGCGCCGACTCGACGACGTGGTTGTTGGTCAGGATGAAGCCTTCGGCGTTGAGCACCACACCTGAGCCTTCACCGGAGCCGGTGGAGATCGACACCACGCTGTCCTGGACGGCGTCGGCGATCTCGGCGAGCGACGAGCGGTCGATCACCGGTGCCGCGCTGCCGCCGCCGTTGCTGCCGGTCTGCACCGCCGGCGCCGCGCTGCCGTTGTCGAAGGCGGCCACCACCGCACCGCCGACCGCACCGGAGCCGAGCATCAGGGCGAGGACGACCGCCGAGCCGGCGACGATCCGACCGACCCGGTTCGGCGGTCGCTGGGCGCCAGCCTGGGCGGCGGCGCCGGGCGGCGGCGACCAGCTGACGTGCGGCTGGCTGTAGCCGTGGCCGGCGTACGGCTGGCCGTGGCTCCACTGCCCGTGCTGGCCGTGCCCGTACGGCACCTGGGCGTAGCCGGGGGCGTACGGGCCGGCCTGCGGCTGGCCGCCGAGCGGCGGTCCGGTGACCGGCTGGGCCGACGCGGGCTGAGCCGACGCGGGCTGAGCCGACGCGGGCTGAGCCGACGCGGGCTGAGCCGACGCGGGCTGAGCCGACGCGGGCGCCTCAGCTGCAGGCTGGGCCGACGCGGGCGCCTCAGACGCGGGTGAGTTGGGCGCGGGCTGGGCCGGTGCGGGTGAGCCGGCGTACGGCTGGTTGGTCGGCGTCCAGTCGGTGGACGAACGACCGGTGGCCGGGTCGGGCTGGCCCGACGCGGCAGGGGCCTGCCAAGGGCTGGCCGGCGGTTGAGCCTTGTCCGACGGCTCCGCCGGCGGCGTGGTCTCGTGCTCGCTCATGTATTCAGATTGCCCCCCGGCACTTTGACGCACCTGATTTGCGGCTGAGGCTTTGCTGAAAATCATGATTCGCCATCGTCGATGGATTCGGTGTCGGCGAGGTCGGTGTCGGCCAGCGGAAGCCGGACCCGGAAGGTGGCACCCTGGCCGGGCTCGCTGTGCACCTCGACGGTGCCCGAGTGGGCGACGACGAGGGCGGCGACGATCGCCAGCCCGAGTCCGGTGCCGGTCGGCCGCTCCGTGCTGCGGGTACGGGCGGCGTCGGCCCGGTAGAACCGTTCGAAGACCCGTTCGGACTGCTCCGGGGTGAGACCGGGCCCCTCGTCGGCCACCTCGACCGTGGCGAACCCCGGCTCGGTGGCCCGCAACCGCAGCGTGACCGGCGTGTCGGCCGGGGTGTGGTTGATCGCGTTGGTCATCAGGTTGCCGATCACCTGACGCAGCCGGGCGTCGTCGCCCAGCACCACCAGCCGGCCGGCACCGGGCCCGATGTCCAGCTCCACCCGGCGCTGCGGGTCGACCGCCCGGGCCGCCTGCACCGCGTCGCTGGCCAGCACCGGCAGCTCGACCGGCGCCAGATCCAACGGGCGTTCCCGGTCGAGGCGGGCCAGCAGCAGCAGGTCCTCCACCAGCAGACCCATCCGGGCCGCCTCGTCCTCGATCCGGCGGACCAGCCGGGCCGCTTCCTGCGGCGACGCGGCGGCGGCCCCCTGCCGGTACAGCTCGGCGAAGCCGCGGATGGTGGTCAACGGGGTACGCAGCTCGTGCGAGGCGTCGGCGACGAACTGGCGCATCCGCTCCTCGGACCGGCGGGCCCGGGTCTCCGAGGACTGGGCCGCGACGGCGGCTTCCCGGGCCGACGCCTCGGCCATCCGGGCCGCCCACTCGGAGCTCGCCCGCGCGGTGAACGCCGCCTCGATCTGGGTCAGCATCGCGTTGAGCGTGCGGGACAGCCGGCCCAGCTCGGTCTGCGGCACGTGCGCTCCCGGCTCCGGGTCGGGCACCCGCCGGCTCAGGTCACCGGCGGCGATGGCCGCCGCGGTCTGCTCGATCTCGACCAGCGGCCGCAGGTTGGTCCGTACGATCGCGGCGCCGGCCAGCGCCAGCAGCGTCACCACTCCGATGCCGACCAGGATGTCGATCCAGACCAGCCGGCTGACCGCCCGGTCGACGTCGACGAGGCTCTGCCCGACCGCGATGACGTCGCCGGTGGGCAGCGACGCGTAGAGCATCCGCCAGCGCGGGGCGCCGTTGCGGGCGTACACGGTCTTCGGCTCGCCCTGCAGGGCGACGAAGCCGTCCCAGTCGGCCGGCCAGCGCGGCAGCTCGCCGGTGGCGATCCGGTCGTCGTCGTAGTAGGGCCCGCCGAGCGGGCCGTCCTGGTACGAGACGACCACCAGGTAGTTGGTCGGCAGCGGGGCGTCGACCGAGGCGGGCTGGTCCCACACCGGCAGGCGTTGCGCCTTGCTCACGTCGTCGCGCAGCTTCACGACGTAGTCGCGCAGGTCCGTGTCGATCTGGTCGACCAGGTAGCTGCGCAGGAAGAACGCGCTGCTCACGCTGATCACCAGCAGCGCGGTGAGGACCAGGCTGAGCACCGACGTGACCAGCTTGACCCGCAGCGGTACGCCGCGCAGCCAGCCCGTCACCGGGGCGGTTGCCAGCGTCGGCCTGTTCACGCCGCTGGTTTGCGCAGCACGTAGCCGACGCCACGCAGGGTGTGGATGAGCCGGGGCTGGGTGTTGTCGATCTTGCGGCGCAGGTACGAGATGTAGGACTCGACGATGTTGTCGTCGCCCCGGAAGTCGTAGTTCCACACGTGGTCGAGGATCTGCGCCTTGGACAGCACCCGGTTGGCGTTGAGCATCAGGTAGCGCAGCAGCTTGAACTCGGTCGGTGACAGCTGCACCCGGTTGCCCGCCCGGTAGACCTCGTGGGTCTCCTCGTCCAGTTCCAGGTCGGCGAAGGTGAGCCGGGAGGAGGTCTGACCGCCGTTGCTGGTACGCCGCAGCACCGCCCGGATCCGGGCGGTCAGCTCCTCCAGTGAGAAGGGCTTGGTGACGTAGTCGTCGCCGCCGAGGGTCAGCCCGCGGATCTTGTCGTCGGTGGCGTCCCGCGCGGTGAGGAAGACCACCGGGGTACGGGTACCGGCCTCCCGCATCATCCGGATCACCTCGAAGCCGTCCAGGTCGGGCAGCATGACGTCGAGCACCACGAGGTCGGGCCGGCGCTCGCGGGCGGCGTTCAGCGCGGCGCTGCCGCTGGTCGCGGTGGTGACGTCGAATCCGGCGAACCGCAGACTGGCGGAGAGCAGTTCGAGGATGTTCGGGTCGTCCTCGACGACGAGCAGCTTCGCCTCGGTCTGCGATGCGGTCATGACCGCATCATCCCGGATCGGTCTGGGTTCGGCCTGGGGAGCCGCTGACAATCAGCTGAGAGTGAGCTCGACGTCCGGGACGAGTGGCCTCAGCCGACGAGGTCGAGGGCGGAACGGGTCGGTGCCGGGTCGCGGTCGGCGAGCCGGGCGAGTGCCCGCCGGCGCCGGGACCGGTCCGGCGGCAGCGGTGCGCCGGCGTCCAGCGTCACCACCAGATCCCGCAGCCCCAGCACCCGCCGTACCGACGGCCACAACGCCTCGTCCCCGATGAACGCCGCCACGCTGGTCGGCACCGGCCCGGTCGCTGCCACCCCGGTCGCCGCCGGCCCGGCCGGGCCGGCGAAGTGGTACGTCAGGGTGAGCGGGACGACCGGCACCTCGGCGTCGAGGGCGGCCTGGAACAGCGCGGGGCGGAACGGTGCCGGGCGCGGCGCACCGGAGCTGCACCGGCCGGCGGAGGTGGCCCGGCCGGCGGTGCCGCAGGTCGTGGTGGCCTGCGGGAACACCGCGATCTGGTGGCCGGCGCGCAACGCTGCGGCGACGTCGGCGACCGTGCCGGGCAGCGTACGGGGCCGGTCTCGGTCGATGAACAGGGTGCCGCCGACCCGGGCCAGCGCGCCGATCACCGGCCAGCCGCGAATCTCCTGCTTGGCCAGCAGCCGGGCCGGGGTGACGGCGAGGATGGCCAGGGTGTCCAGCCACGAGACGTGGTTGGCGGCCAGCAGCGCCGCCCGGTCCGGCAGCCGGCCGACCAGCCGCAGCCGGACGCCGAGCGTACGCAGCAGTCCGCGGGCCCACAGCCGCCCGGCGACCGGACGCAGCCGCCGGGTGAGCAGCGGCAGCAGCACCAGCAGGACCAGCCCGGCGGCGAGCAGGCCGAGCACGCCGGTCAGCCGGGTCAGCCGGGTGAGCCGGCCGGCGGCGGGCACGGTGGGCGGGGGCGGCAGGCAGCCGGCCCCACACCCGGATCGGGGTCGCCAGAAGGTGCCGTGCCCGAGCGGTCGCGGTGACCTGCCGAGCGGTCGCGGTGCCATCACAGCTCCAGGAAGTGACGCAGGTAACGGGGATCGGTCCGGTCCAGCGACAGCAGCACGTACAGGTCAGCGACCGCGAAGTCGGGGTCGTACGCGGGTTCGCCGCACACCCAGGCACCGAGTCGCAGGTAGCCGCGCAGCAACGGCGGCATGCCGGCCCGGCCGGTCCTCGGCAGGGCCGGTGCAGGTGACGGTTCCGGTTCGGCGAGCCAGGGGCGACGGGGCCGCACCCGCAGCAGCGGCGGGGCCAGGTGCCGGTCCCGGACCGTGCGCCAGACCGCGTGGGCGCTCGTCCCGCCGTCGTGCAACGGCACCGAGGCGCAGCCGCCCAGCCAGCGCAGGTCACGTTCCCGCAGGTAGCGGGCGATGCCGGCCCAGATCAGGTTGATCACCGCGCCGCCCCGGTGGTCGGGGTGCACGCAGGCCCGGCCGGCCTCCACCAGGTGGTCACCGATCAGCCGCAGCGGTCTGGTGTCGAACTCGGTGTCGGCGTACCAGCGGCCGAGCCGGGCGGCGCGGTCCGGCGGCAGCAGCCGGTAGGTGCCGACCACGGCACCGGTCCGGCCGTGCCGGACGATCAGATGGTCACAGTGTTCGTCGAACCCGTCCACGTCCCGGTCGGCGTCCACCCCGCCGGAGCGGGGGTCGGAACCGGCACCGAACTCGGCGGCGAACACCTGGCGACGCAGTCGTTGCGCGGCGGCGACCTGATCGGGGTCGTCGGCGACGGAGACGACATACTCGCTGGTCCTGGCTGGGGTGGCGGCGGTCAGCAACACGGCCATGAGATGTGTGTAAGGTGCCCCGGAACCGTCGACGTGTCGACAGCGGATGGCACCGGTGTCGATCCGGTGAACGGCGGTGGCGACCGACTGCGAGGATGGTCCGGTGCTGATCTCTGCCCGGTTCAACGGCCCGACCGGCTCCGCCAACGGCGGGTACGCGGCGGGCCGGTTCGCCCAGGCGCTGCTGCGCGCCGAGCCGGCCACCGTGGTCGGGGGTCGACCGGTCCGGGTGACCCTGCGCCGGCCGCCGCCGCTGGACACCGAGCTGCGGGTGGTCCGGTCGGCCGAGGACATGCTGCGGGTGGAGGCCGGCGCGGATCCGGTGACGCTGATCGCCGAGGCCGAGGCGGTCGACGGCTCGATCGACGGCCTGACCGGCCCGGTCGACGGCTCGGGCGGCCCGGTGGGCGGGCCGACCGTACCGCCGGTCGATCTGGCCACGGCGGAGGCCGCCGGCGCCCGGTACCCGGGCCACGACGCGCATCCGTTCCCGGACTGCTACGTCTGCGGCCCACGGCACCCCGACGGTCTGCGGGTGTTTCCCGGGCCGGTGGGTGCCGGACGCACCGCCGCGCCGTTCGTCGTGCCGGACGACCGTACGGTGCCGACCGTCTGGGCCGCGCTGGACTGCCCCGGCGGCTGGACGGTGCTCGCCCCCGACCGGCCGTACCTGCTGGGCCGGATGACCGCGACGGTGGCCGCGCTGCCGGCACCGGGCGAACGCTGCGTGGTGGTCGGCCAGTTGATCGAAACCAGCGGCCGCAAGGCCGAGGTACGCACGACGCTCTACGATGCTGCGGGACAACCGCTGGCGGCGGCCCGGGCGACCTGGATCGCCATCGCCGGCCCCGCCGCCGGGTGACGGGGCGGTGTGACGAGAGGAGCCACATGTCGGAGGACGGACGCATCGTCGTCTCCGGGCTGACCAAGCAGTACCGCAACGTCCGCGCGGTCGACGATCTGTCGTTCACGGTGGAGCCGGGGCGGGTGACCGGCTTTCTCGGTCCGAACGGGGCCGGCAAGACGACCACCCTGCGGATGATGCTCAACCTGGTCACGCCGACCAGCGGTCATGCCACCGTGGGCGGGCGGCGGTACGCCGACCTGACCGATCCGCTGCGGCACGTCGGCGCGGTGCTGGAGGCGTCCAGCGCGCACAAGGGCCGCTCCGGCATCAACCATCTGCGGGTGATCTGCGCCGCCGCCGGGTTCCCGCTGCGCCGTGCCGAGGAGACGCTCGGCCTGGTCGGGTTGACGCCGGCCGCGAAACGCAAGTTCAAGGGCTACTCGCTCGGCATGCGGCAACGGCTGGGGATCGCCGCGGCGATGCTGGGCGATCCGAAGGTGCTGATCCTCGACGAGCCGGCCAACGGCCTGGATCCTGAGGGGATCCGCTGGATGCGGGACCTGCTCAAGTCGTTCGCCGCGCAGGGCCGTACGGTCCTCGTCTCCAGCCACCTGCTGGCGGAGATGCAGTTGCTCGCCGACGACGTGGTGATCATCGCGGCTGGTCGGCTGGTCCGGCACGGTCCGGTCGCCGAGGTGATGGCCTCGATGTCCGGTGCCCCGACGGTCCGGGTCCGCACGCCGCACGGCGAGAAGCTGACGGCGGCGTTGAGCCGGGCCGAGGCGACGGTGCAGACCGCGCCGGACGGTGCGCTGCTGGTCGTCGGGGTGGACGCGCCGGCGGTCGGCCGGACCGCGCTGGCCGAGGGCGTCGAGCTGCACGAGTTGAGCACCGAACGACCCGACCTGGAACGGGTCTTCCTGGAACTGACCAGCGCGAAGGCGGCCATCCGATGAACCTGGTACGCAGCGAGCTGCTCAAGATCACCACCACCGCCACCTGGTGGGTCTTCGGCCTGATCTACCTGCCGCTGTGGGCGGTCACCCTGCTGGTCAACTACGTGCAGACCAGCGTGCTGTCCGACCCGGAGCGGTTCGGCCCGACGACGGCGGAGAACGACGAGGTGCTCAGCGCGGTCAGCGAGGCTCCGGCGCTGGCGGCCAACCTCTACACCAACGGCCAGTTCTTCGGGTTGCTGGTCGTGATGCTGCTCGGTGTGATCGTGGTGACCAACGAGTACTTCCATCAGACCGCGACCACCACCTTCCTGACCACCCCGCGACGCACCGAGGTGGTGCTGGCGAAGCTGGCCGCCGCGTCGCTGCTCGGCTTCGTCTTCTGGCTGATCACCACGGTGATCAACCTGATCGCCGGCGCTCTGGTGCTGGCCACGTTCGACATCGGTGCGCAGTTCGGTTCGGCCGCAGTCTGGGAGGCGGTCGGGCTCAACGGCCTGGCCTACCTGCTGTGGGCGATCTTCGGGGTCGGCTTCGGGGTGCTGATCCGCAGTCAGCTCGGGGCCACCGTCTCGGCGATCCTGCTCTACCTGGGCGGTTACATCGGCGCGGCGCTGGTGCTGACCACCCTGGCGTCCCGGTTCGGCGACTGGATCAACGACCTGCAGATCATCGTGCCGTCGTTGGCGTCGCAGCTGATGGTCGCCGGCACCGATCTGCCGGGCAACCCGCCCCGGTGGACCGGCGCACTGATCCTGATCGGCTACGCGCTGTTGACCGGCATTGTCGGTACGGTGATCACCCGCCGTCGGGACATCTCCTGACCGGTCGGGCATACCACCCCTGACCTGCCATTCCGGCCGGTACGGCGATCGCCGTGCCGGCCGGTACGGCTGGGGCAACCGTTGTGAAAAGTGACACGAGCCGCATGCGACAATGCCGCCCGTCGGCGTACGGCGTAGCCTGGTAGCCGTCCCCGACCAGCGCCCCGACCCTGGTGGCGTCCCCCGCGTGACAAATCCGACCGCGTGAAAGAGGCGATTACCGGCCGTGTCGACCCAGCAGACTTCGCAGGACAATCCGCTGGCGGGCTTCGGCCCGAACGAGTGGATCGTCGATGAGATGTACCAGAAGTATCTCACCGATCCCGCCAGCGTAGATCCGGCTTGGCACGACTTCTTCGCCGACTACAGCCCCGAGCAGGTCGCCTCGCCGACCGAGGCGGCCGCCGCGACGGCGACCACGGCCGCCGCCCGGGCCGGCACCGACGCGCCGGCCGCACGGTCCATCCAGCAGACCGAAGCGTCCGCGCCGGGTCGCGGGACCACCCGCCGGGCGGCCGAGCCCGCCGCGGCCAAGAGCAGCCCCACCCGGGCGAACGCGCCGACCGGCAGGACGGCACCGGCGGGCAAGGCAGCACCGACCAGGCCGGCTGCCGGCACGGAGAGCACCGCAAAGACCGCCGCCGGCAAGTCCACCGGCGGCCGGTCCGCCGCGACCAAAACGGCGACCAAGGCACCAGCAGACAAGGCGCCCGCCGGCAAGGCACCCGCCGGCAAGGCACCGGCCGGCAACGGTTCGATGGCCGGCGGCAGCCGGCAGACGCCGCTGCGCGGGGTCGCCGCCCGGATCGTGCAGAACATGGACGCGTCGCTGGCGGTGCCGACCGCGACCAGCGTGCGCGCGGTCCCAGCCAAGCTGCTGGTCGACAACCGCATCGTGATCAACAATCACCTGGCCCGGGGCCGCGGCGGCAAGGTCAGCTTCACCCATCTGATCGGGTACGCCATGGTCCGGGCGCTGGTCGAGCACCCGGAGATGAACAACTCGTTCGCCGAGATCGACGGCAAGCCGAACATGGTCGCGCCGGAGCACGTCAACCTCGGCATCGCCATCGACCTGGCCAAGCCGGACGGCTCCCGGACCCTGGTGGTGCCGTCGATCAAGGCGTGCGAGCAGATGGACTTCCGGCAGTTCTGGCAGGCGTACGAGGACGTGGTCCGCCGCGCCCGCCGGGGCGAGCTGACCATGGACGACTACAACGGCACCACGATTTCGCTGACCAACCCGGGCGGCATCGGCACGGTGCACTCCCAGCCTCGGCTGATGACCGGGCAGGGGGCGATCATCGGCGTCGGCGCGATGGAGTACCCGGCCCCGTACGCCGGAATGTCCGAAGAGACCCTCGCCGACCTGGCGGTCAGCAAGGTGATCACGCTGACCAGCACCTACGACCACCGGATCATCCAGGGTGCGCAGTCCGGCGAGTTCCTCAAGACCATGCACGAGCTGATCCTCGGCGAGCATGGCTTCTACGACCAGCTCTTCACCGCGCTGCGGATCCCGTACGAGCCGGTGCGCTGGGTGCGCGACGTGGCGGTCAGCTCCGAGGGGCAGATCAACAAGACGGCGCGAGTCAACGAGCTGATCCACGCGTACCGAGTGCGCGGGCACCTGATGGCCGACACCGACCCGCTCGAGTTCAAGATCCGTAAGCACCCGGACCTGGACGTGCTGCAGCACGGCCTGACCCTGTGGGACCTGGACCGCACCTTCCCGGTGGACGGCTTCGCCGGCCAGCAGCGGATGAAGCTGCGGCAGATCCTCGGCGTGCTGCGCGACTCCTACTGCCGTCGGGTCGGCATCGAGTACATGCACATCCAGGATCCGGAGGAGCGCCGCTGGATCCAGGAACGCATCGAACGCGGCTATGAGAAGCCCGACGCGGCCGAGCAGAAGCACATCCTCAACCGGCTCAACGCAGCCGAGGCGTTCGAGACCTTCCTGCAGACCAAGTACGTCGGGCAGAAGCGCTTCTCACTGGAGGGCGGCGAGTCGCTGATCCCGCTGCTGGACGAGGTCCTGCAGTCCTCGGCCCGGGCCGACCTCGACGAAGTGGTCATCGGCATGGCCCACCGGGGCCGTCTCAACGTGCTCGCCAACATCGTCGGCAAGCCGTACGAGAAGATCTTCTCCGAGTTCGAGGGGCACCTCGACCCGAAGTCCACTCAGGGCTCCGGGGACGTCAAATACCACCTCGGTCAGGTCGGCAAGTTCACCACCCCGGACGGCGAGCACGGCATCACCGTGTCGGTGACCGCCAACCCGTCGCATCTGGAGGCGGTCGACCCGGTGCTGGAGGGCATCGTCCGGGCCAAGCAGGACCGGATCGACCTCAAGTTGGAGGGCTACACCGTCCTGCCGCTGCTGGTGCACGGTGACGCCGCGTTCGCCGGGCAGGGCGTGGTCGCCGAGACGCTCAACCTGTCGCAGCTGCGCGGCTACCGTACCGGCGGATCGGTGCACGTGGTGGTCAACAACCAGGTCGGTTTCACCACCGCCCCGGAGCACAGCCGCTCGTCGCTCTACTCCACCGACGTGGCCCGGATGATCCAGGCGCCGATCTTCCACGTCAACGGCGACGACCCGGAGGCGGTGGTCCGGGTCGCCCGGCTCGCCTTCGAGTACCGCCAGGCGTTCAACAAGGACGTCGTGATCGACCTGGTCTGCTACCGGCGGCGCGGGCACAACGAGGGCGACGATCCGTCGATGACCAACCCGTTGATGTACGCGATCATCGACTCGAAGCGCAGCGTCCGCAAGCTCTACACCGAGGAGCTGATCGGCCGGGGTGACATCACCATCACCGACGCCGAGGAGCTGCTGCGCGACTACCAGACCCAGCTGGAGCAGGTGTTCAAGGCGACCCGGGACGCCGCCACCTCGGCTACCAGCCGGTTGCCCAGCCGTCAGCCGGAGCCGGAGCCGCAGGTGGCGACCGCGGTGGATGCCGCCGCCGTGCGGGCGGTCGGCGACGCGCACGTGGACCTGCCGGAGGGCTTCACCCCGCACAAGCGTATCCAGCAGCTGCTGGAGCGGCGGGCGAAGATGTCGGTCTCCGGCGACATCGACTGGGGCTTCAGCGAGATCGTCGCGTTCGGCACGCTGCTCGCCGACGGCGTCACCGTCCGGCTGGCCGGCCAGGACTCCCGCCGTGGCACCTTCGTACAGCGGCACGCCTCGGTGGTCGACGCCCGCACCGGGCGGGACTACCTGCCGCTGGCCAGTCTGGTCACCGACGAGTCGCGGTTCTTCGTGCACGACTCACTGCTCAGCGAGTACGCGGCGATGGGCTTCGAGTACGGCTACTCGGTGGAGAACCCGGAGGCGCTGGTGCTCTGGGAGGCGCAGTTCGGCGACTTCGTCAACGGTGCCCAGTCGATCGTCGACGAGTTCGTCTCCTCCGGCGAGGTCAAGTGGGGGCAGCGGTCGGCGCTGACCCTGCTGCTGCCGCACGGCCACGAAGGGCAGGGCCCGGACCACACGTCCGGGCGTCCGGAGCGTTACCTGCAGATGTGCGCCGAGGACAACATGCGCGTCGCCATCCCGTCCACCCCGGCGAACTACTTCCATCTGCTGCGCCGGCAGGCTCTGTCGCCGAAGCGCAAGCCACTTGTGGTGTTCACCCCCAAGTCGCTGCTGCGGCACAAGCTCTGCGTCTCCTCTGTCGCCGACTTCACCTCCGGCACCTTCCAGCCGGTGCTGCCGGACCCGGTGGCCGACGGCCGGCCGGAGGCGGTCAAGCGGGTGCTGCTGTGCACCGGCAAGATCTACTACGACCTGCTGCAGGCCCGTGCCGAACGGCACGCGGTCGCCGGCGGCAACGGTCAGCTCGACACCGACACCGCGATCGTCCGGATGGAGCAGCTGTACCCGCTGCCGGTGGAGCAGATCCGGGCGGCGCTGGCCGGCTACCCGAACGCCGAGGACTTCGCCTGGGTCCAGGAGGAGCCGGCCAACCAGGGTGCCTGGTCGTTCGTCGCGCTCAACCTGCTGGAGCATCTCGACGGCGTACGGCTGCGGCGGATCTCCCGGCCGGCGGCGGCGGCGCCGGCGGTCGGCTCGACGAAGCTGCACGACGTCGAGCAGTCCGCGCTGATCGACGCCGCACTGCCGCGACGCTGACCGGGAGGCACACGTGTACTTCACCGACCGGGGCATCGAGGAGTTGGCGCAGCGCCGCGGCGAGGAGGAGGTGGCCATCTCCTGGCTCGCCGAACGGCTGCGTGACTTCGTCGACCTGCACCCGGAGTTCGAGACCCCGGTGGAACGGTTCGCCACCTGGCTGGCCCGGCTCGACGACGAGGACGACTGAGCCAGGCGTTGACGCTGGACCCACCCGGGCCGGGACCAAGGTCACCAGACTCCGGGCGCCTGCGCCTTGTACGTTGGGGCGGTGGCGCGAAGTGTCTACCTTGCCGGTCTCGGCCCCGGTGGCGGCAAGTCCACCGTCGCCCTCGGCCTGGCCGAGCTGCTGTCCCGCCGGGTTGAACGGATCGGGGTGTTCCGGCCGCTGCTCGCCGGTGCCGGCCCGGACGCGACCCTGACCCTGCTGCGTGAGCGCTACCGGATCGACCTGCCCGACGACCAGCTGTTCGGGGCCAGCTACGCCGAGGCCGCCGAGCTGGTCGCCGACGGTCGGCGGGAGGAGCTGATCTCCCGGATCGTCGACCGGTACCGCGAACTGGAGCGGCGCTGCCCGGCGGTGCTGGTGATCGGCAGCGACTTCGACGACACCGGCGACAACGGCGGTCTCCCCCGCGAGCTGGCGTTCAACGCCCGGCTGGCCACCGAGTTCGGCAGCGTGGTGGTGGCTCTCGTCGACGGGATCCGTCGGGACACCGCCGAGGTCGCCGGCGCGGCCCGCAGCGCGTACCACTCGTTGACCGAGCTCGGTGCGACGGTGCTGGCGGTGATCGCGAACCGGGTCGACGCCGGGGTGGTGACGCCGACGCTGCCGGTGCCGGTCTACGCCATCCCGGAGATCCCGGCAGTCTCCGCACCGACCGTCGCCGAGGTCGCCGGCGCCCTCGACGCCACCGTGCTGGCCGGCGACGACACCGCCTTGAGCCGTGACGTGCTGGACTTCGTGGTCGGCGCGGCGCACGTGCCGGTGCTGCTGGACCATCTCGTCGACGGCGCGCTGGTGATCACCCCTGGCGACCGGGCGGACCTGCTGGTCGCGGTCAGCGCGGCGCACGCCGCCGGGCTGGTCTCGCTGGCCGGGGTGGCGCTGACCCTGGGCGAACGGCCCGACCCGCGGGCGATGCGCCTGGTGGAGCGGCTCGGCACCAACCTGGCGGTGCTGTCCGCACCGGCGGACAGCTTCCATGCGGTCGCCACCGCCGGACGGATCTCCGGCCGGCCCAGCACCGCGAACCCTCGCAAGGTGGAGGCGGCGCTCGGCGCCTTCGAGTCCAGCGTGGACACGACCGAGCTGGCCCGCCGGCTGGACGTGACCCGGTCGGCCCGGGTCACCCCGATGATGTTCGAGTACGCGCTGATCGACCGGGCCCGGGCCGCCCGCCGCCGGCTGGTGCTGCCGGAGGGCACCGACGAGCGGATCCTGCGGGCCACCGAGATCCTGCTACGGCGCGGCGTCGCCGACCTGACCCTGCTCGGCGACGCCGACGACATCGGCCGCCGGGCCCGCGAGCTGGGCGTGCAGATCGACGGGGTCGGCGTCGTCGACCCGGCGGTCAGCCCGTGGCGCGACGACTTCGCGTCCCGGTACGCCGAGCTGCGCCGACACAAGGGCGTCACCTGGGAGCTCGCGCACGACGTGATGGGCGACGTCAACTACTTCGCCACGATGATGGTGCACGCCGGGCACGCCGACGGCATGGTCTCCGGGGCCACCCACACCACCGCCGCGACGATCCGCCCCGCCTTCGAGATCATCAAGACGCTGCCGGACGTGTCGGTCGCGTCCAGCGTGTTCTTCATGCTGCTCGCCGACCGGGTGCTGGTGTACGGCGACTGCGCGGTCAACCCGGACCCGGACGCCGACCAGTTGGCCGACATCGCGGTCAGCTCGGCGCAGACCGCCGCCCGGTTCGGCATCGAGCCACGGGTCGCCATGCTGTCCTACTCCACCGGGACCTCCGGCAGCGGCGACGACGTCCGCAAGGTCGCCGCCGCCACCGACCTGGTCCGCAAGCGCTGCCCGGACCTGCTGGTCGAGGGCCCGATCCAGTACGACGCGGCGATCGACCCGACGGTCGCCGCCACCAAACTGCCCGGCAGCGACGTCGCGGGGCGGGCCACCGTCTTCGTCTTCCCTGACCTGAACACCGGCAACAACACCTACAAGGCGGTGCAGCGTTCGGCCGGTGCGGTCGCCGTCGGGCCGGTCATGCAGGGTCTGCGCCGGCCGGTCAACGATCTGTCCCGGGGAGCCACCGTGCCCGATATCGTCAACACCGTGGCGATCACCGCGATCCAGGCGGCCGCGCGATGAGCGACGTGGCCCGGATCCTGGTGCTCAACTGCGGCTCGTCGTCGCTGAAGTACCAGCTCTTCGACGGCGACAAGGTGGTCGACAAGGGCACCGTGGAACGGATCGGCGAGCCCGGTGGCGGGCCGGCTGACCATGCGGCCGCGCTGCGGCTGATGGCCGAACGGGTCGACCTGACCGGGCTCGGCGGGGTCGGGCACCGGGTGGTGCACGGCGGTGTCCGGTTCGCCGAGCCGACGCTGATCACCGACCAGGTGGTCGCCGAGATCGAGCGGCTGGTGCCGCTCGCTCCGCTGCACAACCCGGCCAACCTGACCGGGATCGCCCAGGCCCGCCGGCTGCTGCCCGGTGTGCCGCAGGTCGCGGTCTTCGACACCGCTTTCCACCGCACCCTGCCGCCGGAGCAGGCCAGCTACGCGATCGACGCCGACGTCGCGCAGCGGTACGGCATCCGCCGGTACGGGTTCCACGGCACCTCGCACGCGTACGTGTCCCGGCGGGCCGCCGCCCTGCTCGGCCGGGCACCGGCCGACGTCGATGTGATCACCCTGCACCTGGGCAACGGGGCCAGCGCCTGCGCGGTGGCCGGTGGCCGCAGCGTGGCCACCTCGATGGGGCTGTCACCGTTGGAGGGTCTGGTGATGGGCACCCGCAGTGGCGACCTCGATCCGGCAGTGGTGTTCCACCTGGAACGGGTGGCCGGCTGGTCGACCGCCGACGTCGACCGGCTGCTCAACCAGCGCAGCGGCCTGGTCGGGCTGACCGGGGCCGGCGACATGCGCGAGGTGCTGCGCCGCCGCGCCGACGGGGATCCGGCGGCCCGGCTCGCCTTCGACATCTACTGTGCCCGGATCCGGTTCTACGTCGGCGGGTACCACGCGCTGCTCGGTCGGGTCGACGCGATCGTCTTCACCGCCGGGGTCGGCGAGAACGCCGGGCCGGTGCGGGCGGCGGCGCTGGCCGGGCTCGACCGGCTCGGTGTCCAGGTCGACGCGCGGCGCAACGACGAGGGCCGAGGCGAGCGGATGATCTCCCCGGACGGCACGCCGGTGCAGGTGTGGGTGGTCCCCACCGACGAGGAGTACGAGATCGCCAGTCAGACGCGGGCGGTGCTGACCGACGGCTGACCCTGCGGCCGGCCCAGGTCACGGGTGCCGGGTCGGGGCCGGCCGGAGAAGGATCAGAGCACCAGCCAGAGGGCGATCGCGGCCACGATCACCACCGCCACCGCGACACCGATGATCAGCGGCAGCCGGGACGGCTGGTCGGCGACCGGCGGCGGCGAGGTCTGGAAGGCCCGGAAGGCCTCGGTGTTGCCGCTCGGATCGACGTACTCGTCAGACATGACGAAGACCCTAGCGAAGTCGGCCGGACGCTGCCACGACCGGCCGGCGCGAGCCGGTGATCAACCCGGCGGACGCCGGTCACCGACCTGGCGGACGCCGGTGGTCGACCCGGCGGATGCCGGTAACAATCGTCCAATGCGTGACTTCCGTCCGGCGGTAGCCGGCCTGCTCACCGTCGGTCTGCTCACCACCTCGCTGGCCGGCTGCGGCACGGCCGTGCCCGGTCCGGTGGGAGACGCCCCGACGTCGACGCAGCCCGATCCGGCGGCCGGCCAGTCCGCTGCGGAGTCGGCGCAGCCCGACCAGCGGCCCGGCCGACCGGCACCGACGCGGCGACTCGACGTCGGGACCCGCACCCTTGCTCTGAACCGCGGTGACCGGCCGCTGCCGGTCACCGTCTGGTACCCGGTCGGCGGAGACGGCCCGTACCCGGTGGTGCTGTTCAGCCACGGCCTCGGCGGCAAGCCGGCCGACTACCGTACGGTGCTGGCCGAGTGGGCGGCGGCCGGGTTCGTCGTCGCCGCCCCGACCTACCCGTTCACCAGTCAGGGCGGCTCCGGCGGCAACGCGCTCGACGTGCTCAACCAGCCGGCGGACGCGTCGCACGTACTGGACGAACTGCTGGCGCTCGACGGCCGCGACGGTGACGAGTTCGCCGGCCGGCTCGACGTCGAAAGCGTCGCCGCCGCCGGGCATTCAGCCGGTGGCATCACCACCGTCGGGTTGTTCACCGCCGCCCGCGACGACCGGTTGGACGCCGGCGTCGTGCTGGCCGGCAGCGCGCTCGGCGTCGGTACGGCGTTCAGCGGTGCCGCCGCGCCGCAGTTGTTCATCCACGGCGAGCTGGACGAGGTGGTGTCGTACGCGTCGGGCAAGGCGGCGTACGACCGGGTGCCGTGGCCGAAGGCGATGCTGAGCCTGCCCGACGGCGACCACGGTCAGTCGCTGCTGCGGCCCGGCAACCCGGCGTACGACGTGGTGCTCGGCACCAGCACCGACTTCCTGCGGTGGACGCTGTACGGCGACGACGCCGCCCGGCAGCGGCTGGCCGACGACCCGCCGGCCGGGGTCGCCGTCTTCGACAACAAGCTCTGACCCGGCCCGTCGGTGACCCGGCCCGTTGGTGACCCGGCTGGTCAACGCCGGTGGTCGAGCACCAGTTTGCCGAACGTGCTGCCGGCGTGCAGCCGGGTGAATGCGTCGCGCACCTCGCTGAAGGCGTACTCGGTGTCGACGACCGGCCGGATGCCCCGCTGCGCGCACAGCGCCAGCAGATCCCGCAGCTCGTCAGGGGTACCCATCGAGGTGCCGAGAATCTCCAGCTGCATGGCGAACACCCGGCGCAGGTCGACGGCGGGCAGGTGGCCGCTGGTGGCACCGGACACGACGATCCGGGCACCGGGCGCGGCGGACTTCATCGAATGGTCGAAGGTGGCCGCACCGACGGTCTCGATCACCACGTCGACCCGTTCCGGTAGTCGGCTGCCCGGCGCCAGGGCGGTGGCACCGAGCGCGGCGACCCGCTCCCGCTTTCCGGCGTCCCGGCTGGTCGCGTAGACCCGCTTGCCCAACGCGACGGCCAGCACCACGGCCGCGGTCGCCACCCCGCCGCCAGCCCCCTGGACCAGCACCGACTCGGCCTGATCGACCCGGCCCCGGGTGGTCAGCATCCGGTACGCGGTCAACCAGGCGGTGGGCAGGCAGGCCGCCTCGGTGAAGGTCAGCTCGGCGGGTTTCGGGATCAGGTTCGACCGGGGCACCGCGACCCGGTCGGCGAACGTGCCCGGGTAGCGCTCGGACAGGATCGACATGCCGCGCGGGTCCGCCGGGTCGGGCACCACCGAGTGGACGACGACCTCGTTGCCGGCGTCGTCGACCCCGGCGGCGTCACAGCCGAGGATCATCGGCAGCCGGTCGGCGGGCAGCCCGACGCCGCGCAGCGACCACAGGTCGTGGTGGTTGAGGGAGCTGGCCCGGACCTCGACCACTGTCCAGTCCGGGGCGGGCAGGTCCGGTTCGGGCAGCTCACCGACGCGCAGCGCGGCAAGCGGGTCGTCGGCGTCGACGGTCGAGGCGAAGACAGCTCGCATGCACCGCACGCTAGCAGCCGTGGTGCCGGCCGGCGCGCCGTGCGTTCCGGCCGGCACCGCAGGTCAGCGGCGGGCGACGCCGTCGCGGCGGGCGGCGGCGGCGACCGCGGCGGCGACCGCCGGCGCGACCCGAGGATCGAGTGCCGACGGCACGAACGCCTCCGGTTGCAGCAGGTCGGCCACGACGCCAGCGATCGCGTCGGCGGCGGCCACCTTCATCCCCTCGGTGATCCGGGTGGCACCGGCGTCCAGGGCACCCCGGAACACGCCGGGGAAGGCCAGCACGTTGTTGATCTGATTGGGGAAGTCGCTGCGGCCGGTGGCCACCAGGGCGGCGTACCGGTGGGCGATCTCCGGATGCACCTCCGGCGTCGGGTTGGCCAGCGCGAAGACGATCCCGCCGGGTGCCATGCCGGCGACCGCCGATTCGTCGATCTGCCCGCCGGAGAGGCCGATCAGCACGTCGGCGCCGACCAGCGCGTCGGCGATACCACCGGCACAGGCGGCGGTCATCGCGGCCAGCTCGGCCTTGACGCCGGTAAGGTCCGCCCGGTCGGAGTGGATGATGCCGCGCGAGTCGCAGACCACGGTCTTCGCCGGGTCGACGCCGCCGGCGATCAGCATCCGGGTCACCGCGACGCCGGCCGCGCCGGCGCCGCTGACCACCACCCGCAGGTCGCCGAGCTTGCGGTCCAGCAGGGCGACCGCGTTGCGCAGGGCGGCCAGCACCACGATCGCGGTGCCGTGCTGATCGTCGTGGAAGACCGGGATCGGCAGCGCCTCGTCGAGACGGCGTTCGATCTCGAAGCAGCGTGGCGCGCTGATGTCCTCCAGGTTGATCCCGCCGAACGATGGCGCCAGGGCGGTGACCGTCGCCACGATCGCGTCGATGTCCCGGGTGTCCAGACAGATCGGCACCGCGTCGACGTCGCCGAACTGTTTGAACAGCACCGCCTTGCCCTCCATGACGGGCATCGCGGCGCGTGGGCCGATGTCACCGAGGCCAAGCACCGCGGTGCCGTCGGTGACCACCGCGACCGTGTGCGACACCCAGGTGTAGTCGTCGACCAGGGTCGGATCGGCGGCGATCGCCTCGCACACCCGGGCCACCCCCGGTGTGTACGCGAGTGAAAGGTCGTCCCGGTCGGCCAGTGCGACGGTGGGCGTGATCGCCATCTTGCCGCCCCGATGCAGGTCGAAGACCGGGTCAGAGATTGCCACAGTAGACATGGTGACTCCAGAGCCGTTGAGCGTGATAAATAGCCGCCGGCTCGGCGCGAGGTCAGCGTTGACCGGCGAGGCGCTGCGGGGGTCACCCGGATTCCGTGTCGAGCATAGTGTCACACAGCGCGGATTCCTGCGAAGTGGTTCACAGCAGTCAGTGACCCGTTCTGATCCGGCGTGGCCGCGGCCAGTAGCGGCACAGCACCCGACCACGCACGTCGGCCACCCCGAAGGCGCGCGAGTCGTCGGTGACCAGATCGTTGTCCCCGCGCAACCACCAACCGCCGGATTCGGCCCGTACCGCTCGTTTGACCACCAGCAGTCCGGGACGGGACCGGAAGGTGGCGACCACCACGTCCCCCGGGCGGACCGCCCGCCCGCCCCGGCGGACCAGCAGCGCGTCGCCGTGCCGCAAGGTGGGGGCCATCGACGGTCCGTGCACGAGCACGGCGAACAGCGGTGAAAGCACTTGCACCTCCCGCCCGGTCCGCGAGCCCGATGCGCGATAGGGTCGCCAGGGAGGATCATCCTCCAGCTTACGCGTGCCGGCGATCGTGCCGCCGGCCAACACACGGAGGGTCCTGATGCGACTTCTACGCATGTTTACTCCGCGCACGGTGGTCAGCGCCCACTGCGACCTGCCCTGTGGCGTCTACGACCCGGCGCAGGCCCGGATCGAGGCCGAATCCATCAAGGCGATCGCGGAGAAGTACCAGGCGAACACCGACCCGGAGTTCCGCACCCGGGCGCTGATCATCAAGGAGCAGCGCTCCGAGCTGGTCAAGCACCACCTGTGGGTGCTCTGGACCGACTACTTCAAGCCGCCGCACTTCGAGAAGTACCCGCAGCTGCACCAGCTGTTCAACGAGGCGACCAAGCTCGCCGGTGGCGGCGGCGGGACCAAGGCGTCGGTCGACCCGGCCAAGGCGGACGAGCTGCTGGTCAAGATCGACGAGATCGCGAAGATCTTCTGGGAGACCAAGCAGGCGTGATCCCTCGGTCCGGCCGGTGCGCACCGCGCACCGGCCGGCCGGGTCCGCCGGGCACGGGCCGGCCCGCCGAGGCCGTGGTAGGTGCCGCGTACCACCCGCCCGGCTCGGTCGGACGACGAATCGCTCCGGATGACACCGCAGGGATAGACGTCAACCGGTAGAGTCCACGCGGGGGTATCCGGGATGAGTTCGCTGGTCACACAATCCGAGCCGACCGTCGATGATGACGTGGTGCTGCTCACCGTGCCTGCCGACGGTGGCTACCTGAGCGTGCTGCGTACCGCGACGGCCGGGCTGGCCGCACGCCTGCACTTCGCGCTGGACGAGATCGAGGATCTGCGGATCGCGGTCGACGAGGCCTGCGCCATGCTGCTCGCCGTCGCCACCCGCGACGCGGACCTGCAGTGCCGGTTCTCGGTGACCGACGACGCGCTGACCGTCGAGGTCGCCGTCGCGACGGTACGCGATGCCCGGCTGCCACCGGACTCCTCCTTCGCCTGGAAGGTGCTCCGGGCGCTGACCAGCTCGGCGTCGGCGACCGCCAGCAGCGGCCAGGCCAGCATCAGACTGCTCACCCGCCGGTCCGGCGGCCACTGACCCCCGCAGGAGTTCTCCACCGGCGGCCGTCCCGCCGGTGTTCGGTTGGTCACTCCAGCCCGAAGGCCCGGGTCGTCGGCGGGGCCACCAGCAGAGCGGTCACCACCAGCCCGAGCCCGATCAGCGGCACGCCGAGCCAGGCCAGGCCGCCGACGATCATGTAATAGCCGACCGGTAGCAGCATCAACTGCGCGACGATGGCCGGTGCCCGCGCCGCGCTGCGGCGGCGGGCCACGGCACGGGCCAGCACCGCCAGCAGCACCGCGCCGCCGACGGCGAACCCGGTGACGATCAGCGCCGAGGCGAGGTCGGTCGCGGTGCTGGTGACGTCCTGGTACGCGAGGTAGCCGGCGACCAGCCCGACGGCCACCGCCTCCCCGGCCAACGCCCACACCGCCCACCGCAGGGTCGCCGGTGTGGGCTGTGCGTCGATGGTCACGGCGTCACGATACCCGCGACGGCTCGCGATAAAGTGCCGCCCATGCGGGCCCTCTTGGTGGTCAATCCGAAGGCCACCACCACCAGCGAGCGCACCCGGGACGTGATCGTCCGGGCGTTGCGCAGCGAAGTCGACCTGTCGGTGGCGTCCACCCACCGGCGCGGGCATGCCGTCGCGTTGGCCAGGACGGCCGCTGAGGACGGCTTCGACGTGGTGGTCACGCTGGGCGGCGACGGCACCGTGAACGAGGCCGTCAACGGCCTGATGACGTCTGCTCCGGCGATGGAGACGCTGCCGGGTCCGGCGGCGGACCGGCTGCCGGCGCTGGCAGTGGTGCCGCTCGGCTCGACGAACGTCTTCGCCCGTGCGGTGGGGCTGCCGCCGCAGTGGCCGGAGGCGACGAGCGTACTGCTGGAGGGTCTGCGGACCGGGCGGTTCCGTACCGTCGGTCTGGGCCGCGCCGACGACCGGTACTTCACCTTCTGCGCTGGGCTGGGGCTGGACGCGGCGGTGATCCGGCAGGTCGAGCGAGCCCGGCTGCGCGGGCGCCGGTCGACCATCGGGCTCTACCTGCGTTCGATGGTCAGCGAGTTCTTCATTGGCATGGACCGGCGGCATCCGGCGATCCGGTTGGAGCGGGCCGGCGAGCCGGTGGCGGCCGAACTCGCCACCGTCGTGGTCCAGAACACCGCGCCGTGGACGTTCATAGGTGAACGGGCGATCAATCCGAATCCGGAAGCGTCCTTCGATCTCGGCCTGGACGTGATGGCGCTTCGCCAATTGCATGTGCCGAGCACCACCCGCACTCTGGCCCAGGTCGCCGCCAGCCGACCGGATCCGCGCGGCCGCCAGCTCGTCCGCCTGCACGATTTGTCCGAATTTACGCTATCCGCAACACAACCGCAGGCCTTCCAACTCGACGGCGATTATCTCGGGGAGCGGCTCAAAGTCCGTTTCACGGCGGTCCGAGAGGCCTTGCGGGTGGTCTTCTGACACGCTCAGTAACTGAGCTTCGACTGCGGAGCGTGACCGGAGGCACGGAAGACACGTGGCTGAAATGCCTGCACTGCGGCGCGGACCGTACTACATTGATTCTTGACTGTCGCACTCCGGGTGTCGGTGAGCGTCAGAAAACGGACAAAAGGGTCGTGACGTTGCTCACCCGATTGGACTTTTTCTGAGCGCTGCTCTTGACATCGCAGGGGTTCGTGAAAGTATTCACAAGCGGACCGATTCACCCCGGGACGTTGCCTGGATGCGCTCGCCACGCGGCAGCTAGGAGCAACGTTCCACAGGCTTACGCCTGCTAACGCGCTGCCGATCCGACGGACGCATTCCGTTGTGGCCGACTGCGCGGGCGCATAAAGAAAGACCGGAGCATTTACCGCCACCGATCCAGAATGAGGAGTGTTGCCGCCATGGACTGGCGTCACCATGCTGTCTGCCGCGACGAGGACCCGGAGCTGTTCTTCCCGATCGGGACGTCCGGCCCCGCGATCCTGCAGGTCGAGCAGGCCAAGGCTGTCTGCCGGCGCTGCTCCGTGACCGACCAGTGCCTGCAGTGGGCGCTGGAGTCCGGACAGGACGCTGGCGTCTGGGGCGGGATGAGCGAAGAGGAGCGGCGCGCCGTCAAGCGTCGCGGCGGACTGCGCGTCCTGCGCGCTCAAACTGCCTGACCCACCCGACCACCAAGCGACGTCCGTACGGCGCCCCGGAACTGACTCCGGGGCGCCGTCGTACATCGAGCCGGTACGCGGCACCCGCTCAGACCGGCACCGGCGCGGCCGCCCGGTCGACCCGCCGCAGCACCAGCCGGGCCAGTTCCGGCGCGCCGGCCAGGGGTGCCGCCACACAGACCGCGCCGGCCTGCCGGGCCGACGCCATCGCCGTGTCGTAGAGCAGGCCGGGTGCCAGGAAGTACGCGGCCACCGCGACCCGCCGGGCACCCGCCGCACGCAGGGCCTCGACCGCCGCCCCGGCGGTCGGCGGCGCCGCCGACGCGAACCCTTCGACGCACGGCACCCCGACCTCGGAGCCGAACGCCGCAGCGGCCACCGCCACCGTCTCCCGGGCCGGAGCCGACCGGGTACCGGCGGCGGCCAGCACCACGGCGTCCCAGCCGGTACCGGCCTCGGCGAGTCGCCGCCGCAGCCCGGCAGTCAACAGCGGGTCCACCGCGCCGGAGCCGACCGACGGGCCAAGTACCTGGGTCGTCGTCACCGGCATCCGCAGCCCGTCCCGGTACGCGGCCCGCACCACCTCGGGAATGTCCACCCGGCCGTGGAACGCCTCGGTCAGCAGCAGCGGCACCACCGTCGCCGCCGGATAGCCGGCAGCCTGCAGGTCGGCCAGCACCGCCCCGGGACGCAGTCCGGCGTGGTCCAGGTACGCGGCCCGGACGTCGACCCCCGGCCGGGCCGCAGCGACCGCCCGGACCAGCGCCCGGGTCGCCGTCGCCGCCCGCAGGTCCCGGCTGCCGTGTGCCACCAGCACGATCGGCCCGGTCACACGTGCAGACCGCACTCGGTCTTCTCAAACATCGCCCAACGGCCGGCCCGTGGGTCCTCGCCAGCGGTGGTACGCCGGGTGCACGGCCAGCAGCCGATCGAGGTGTAACCCTGCTTGAACAGCTCGTTGACCGGGATGTTCCACCGGGACACGTAGGCGTCCACGTCCGCCTGGGTCCACGCCGCGATCGGATTCACCTTGACCCGGCCGCGTCGGGCGTCGAACCCGACCACCGGGGTGTTCGCCCTGGTCGGCGACTCGTCACGGCGCAGCCCGGCGGCCCAGGCGTCGTAGTCGCCGAGCGCCCGCTCCAACGGCTCGACCTTGCGCAGCGCACAGCACTCGTCGGGCGCCCGGTTGAACAGCCGGGGACCGAACTCGCCGTCCTGCTGGCCGACGGTCATCCGGGGCCGGATCGACCGCAGGTTCACCGGCATGGTCGCGGCCACCTGGTCGCGGACCCGCAGCGTCTCCGGAAAGTGCAGCCCGGTGTCGAGGAAGACCACGTCGACGCCGGGCGCCACCCGGGAAACCAGATGCGCCAGCACCCCGTCCGCCATCGAACTGGTCACGCAGAACCGGTCGCCGAAGGTCCGCACCGCCCACCGGGCGATCTCCTCGGCCGGAGCGCCGTCCAGCTCCCGGCCGGCGCGTTCGGCGAGAGCCCGCAGCTCGGCCGGGCTGCGCCGGGTCGGCGGTTGGTCGGCGGCCGGACCGAGCCGGATCAGGTTCAGGTCCGCGGCGAGCACCGGGCTCATCGGGACACCCCCTTGCGGGCCAGCAGCCCGGTGAACCGGACAGTGAAGACCCGGGCGCAGGCGTGGCACTCCCAGGCGGTGTGCGCGTCGGCGTGCGGGCGGAGGTTCTCCTCCCCGCAGTAGGGGCAGTAGAGCGGTGCCGCGCGTGTCTCGGTGCTCACCGCACCTCACCTCGCTCGTTCATCGCAACTCCTCCTCGTCGGCCCGGACGACCCACCTGGCGAACGTCTCGCCGTCGGTACGGCCGGCCAGGTAGCGGCGGACCACCCGTTCGACGTACTCGGGCAGCTCGTCGGCGGTGGTCTTGAGCCCCCGCACCTTGCGCCCGAAGCCGGCGGTCTGCCCCTGGGCCATGCCCAGGCCACCGCCGAGATGGATCTGGTAACCCTCGACCTGCTGGCCGTCCGGCCCGACGACCAACTGGCCCTTCAGCCCGATGTCGGCGACCTGGGTACGGGCGCAGGCGTTCGGGCAGCCGTTGATGTGGATCGAGATGTCGGCGTCCTCGGCGAGACCGGCCGAGGCCAGCCGCTGCTCCAGGTGAGCCACCAGCTCCTCACCGCGCCGCTTGGTCTCGACGATGGCCAGCTTGCAGAACTCGATCCCGGTGCAGGCCATCGTGCCGCGCCGCCAGGTGGACGGCTGGGCCTCCAGGCCGATCGCGCGCATCCCGGTGACCAGCGACTCGACCCGGTCCGGCGCGACGTCGAGCACCAGCAGTTTCTGGTACGGGGTGAGCCGCACCCGGTCCGAGCCGTGCTCGGCGGCCAGGTCGGCCAGGGCGGCGAGCTGGCTGCCGGAGACCCGCCCGACCACCGGGGCGACCCCGACGTAGCGGCGGCCGTCGGCCTGCGGGTGCACCCCGATGTGGTCGATCGGCTTGGCCGGCAGCTCCGGAGCCGGCCCGTCCAGCAGGGTCCGACCCAGGTACTCCTTCTCCAGCACCTCGCGGAACTTCTCGGTGCCCCAGTCGGCGACCAGGAACTTCAGCCGGGCCCGGTGCCGCAGTCGGCGGTAGCCGTAGTCGCGGAAGATGCCGACCACGCCGGCCCACACGTCGGGTACCTCGGCCAGCGGCACCCAGACGCCGAGCCGCTGGGCGATCATCGGGTTGGTGGACAGCCCACCACCGACCCACAGGTCGAACCCGGGGCCGTGGTCGGGGTGGTCGACGCCGACGAACGAGATGTCGTTGACCTCGTACGGTGTGTCGGCCAGCCAGGAGATCGACGACTTGAACTTGCGGGGCAGGTTGGAGAACTCCTTGCTGCCCACGTACCGGCGGACGATCTCGTCGATCGCCGGGGTGGGGTCGATCTTCTCGGCGGCGGCGACGCCGGCGACCGGGCTGCCGAGCACGATCCGCGGGCAGTCGCCGCACGCCTCGGTGGTCTCCAGCCCGACGTCCTCCAGGGCCTTCCAGATCGCCGGCATGTCCTCGACCCGGATCCAGTGCAGCTGGATGTTCTGCCGGTCGGTGACGTCGGCGGTGTCCCGGGCGTACCGCTGCGAGATGTCGGCGATGGTACGCAGCTGGGCCAGGTTCAGCTGGCCGCCGTCGATACGCACCCGGAGCATGAAGTACTCGTCCTCCAGCTCGTGCGGCTCCAGCACGGCGGTGCGCCCGCCGTCGATGCCCGCCTTGCGCTGGGTGTACAGGCCCCACCAGCGGAACCGGCCGCGCAGGTCGGCCGGGTCGATCGAGGCGAAGCCCCGGTGGGCGTAGATGGTCTCGATCCGGGCCCGGACGTTGAGCGGATCGTCGTCCTTCTTGGTTCGCTCGTTGGGGTTGAGCGGCTCGCGGTGCCCGAGCGCCCACTGCCCCTCGCCGCGCCGGCGGCCGGGTCGGGTCGGGGTGCTGCTGCGCGCCATCGCGGCGTCCTCCGTGTCTGCGGGTCGATCTCGGTGGGCGGCACGGGCGCCTGCGTCGTCGTCGACGACTGGGCCAGGGAGGAGGCCGGCGCGGGATGCCGCCCGGAACACAAAAAGGTCGGGCGTGCCTCAGTCGGCCGGACAGATGGCGCTGCGGACGCGACCGTAATCGACGTGGCGGCGGGCCACGAAGCGGCGCTCAACGGCAGCGGTCATGGCACGAATGTTGCCACATCCGTACCGGTCAGACCAGCGCACCGTAGCCGACGTCCCACATGACGGGCGGGCTGTGGGCCGGCTCACCTGCGGCCGGCGGGGTCAGGCAGTCGGCTGCGGCCGATGGGGGGTCAGGGAGTCACCTGCGGGCCAGCGGGACCACCAGCACCGCCTCGGTGCCGCCGCCCGCCCGGTTGCGCAGCTCGATGGTGCCGCGCAGCTCGCCGGTGGCCAGGGCCCGCACGATCTGCAGGCCGAGCCGGCCGCCCGCAGTCGCGTCGAACTCCGCCGGCAGTCCCCGACCGTTGTCGACCACCGTCACGTGCAACTGCTTGCGGAACCGGTGCACGGTCACCACCACCTCGGCGGCCGGCTGCGACGCCCCGCCGCCCTCGCCGGCCGGTGGGAAGCCGTGCTCGACCGCGTTGAGCAGCAGCTCGTTGAGCACCATCACCAGCGAGGTGGCGATCTCCGCCGGCAGTACGCCGAACGTGCCCTCCCGGCGCATCACCACCTCAACCTCGGTGGCGGCCACTTCGGTAGCGGCGCTGGCCACCCGGTCCAGGATGCCGTCGAACTCGACCGCCTCGTCGCTGGACATGGCGAGGGTCTCGTGCACCAGGGCGATCGAGGCGACCCGGCGTACCGACTCCTCCAGGGCCGCCCGCGCCGCCGGCTGCTCCACCCGACGGGCCTGCAGCCGCAGCAGCGCCGCCACGGTCTGCAGGTTGTTCTTCACCCGGTGGTGGATCTCCCGGATGGTGGCGTCCTTGGTGATCAGCGCCCGGTCCCGGCGGCGTACCTCGGTGATGTCGCGGACCAGCACCAGCGCACCGATCGGCACGCCGGCCGGCATCAACGGCAGCGCCCGGGTGAGCATGGTGGCGCCCCGGGCCTCGATCTCCTTGCGGGCCGGCGCCTCGCCGCGCAGCGCGGCCAGCATCCGGTTGGCCGCGTCGGTGCCCTCCAGCGGGTCGTCGGCGAGCCGGTGGCACAGCGCGGCGAGGTCCTCACCCACCAGGTGGGCGGAGAAGCCGAGGCGGCGAAACGCCGACTGGGCGTTCGGGCTGGCGTACGTGGTCTTGCCGCTGGCGTCCAGCCGGATCAGCCCGTCGCCGACCCGGGGCGCCGAAGTGGTCTCGCCCGGGTGCCGGGCCGGCGGGAAGGTGCCGTCGGCGACCATCTGGGCGAGGTCGTCGGCGGTGGTCAGGTAGTTCAGTTCGAGCTGGCTGGGGGTGCGGGCGGTGGACAGGTTGGTGTCCCGGCCGACCACCGCGATCACCCGCCCGGTCTCCCCGACGGCCGGGCGCATGCGGACCGGCATCGCCTCGTGCCGGGCCGGCGTGTTGCCGTACCAGACCGGGTCGCCCTCGCGCCAGATCCGACCCTGGTCGTAGGCGATGGTCAGGTGCGCCACCTCCGGGCCGTCCACCGTCCGCCCGACCTGGTCGTCCTGGTAGGCGGTCGGCGCCGTGGTGGGCCGGACCTGGGCCACGCACAGGAACGAGCCGTCGGCGTCGACCGGCACCCAGAGCAGCAGGTCGGCGAAGGACAGGTCGGAGAGTAGCTGCCACTCCCCGGCGAGCCGGTGCAGGTGGTCGATGTCGACCGGCCCCAGGGAGGTGTGCTCCTCGACGAGATCACGCAGGGTGGACACCCTCGTAGCCTGCCATGCGGCGGCAGGGCGGGCACAGCCGTCACCGGGTGGAGGTGACCTTGGCCAGCCCACGGGGCGCGTCCGGGTCCTCGCCCCGGGCCAGTGCGAGGGCCAGGGCCAACTGCTGCGCGGGCAGGATGTCCAGCAGCGGCGCGTACCGCTCGTCGACGTCGGGCACCCCGATCACCGCAGCCGGGCCGGTCGCCATGGCCGTGCCGGTCCCGATGGCGGCGGCACCGGCCCCGATGGCGAGTACGTCGGCCCGCCGCTCACCGAGCCGGCGCAGCACGTCGCGCATGGCGGTGCCACCGGGCCCGGAGCCGACCACGGCCAGCACCGGCACGTCGGGGTCGGTCATCGCCAGCGGGCCGTGCAGCAGGTCGGCTCCGGAGAAGGCGAGCGCCGGCAGGTACGACGTCTCCATCAGTTTCAGGGCGGTCTCCCGCGCGGTCGGGTAGCCGTACCCACGCCCGGTGGTGACCAGCCGGGCGGCGAACCGGTAGCGCGGGGCCAGCTCGGCGGCGGTGGGATCGGCCAGCACCCGGTCGGCGAGTCCGGGCAGGGCGTCGAGGGCGGCCCGCTCGTCGGACGGCAGCGTCCCGTCGCCGGCGCGGATCCCCTCGACCAGTATCAGCAGGGCGAGCAGCTCGGCGGTGTACGTCTTGGTGGCGGCGACCGCCCGCTCGTGGCCGGCGGCGATGTCGACGGTGAGTTCGGCGGCGGCGGCCAGCGGCGACTCGGGGGTGTTGGTCACCGCCACGGTCAGCGCGCCCTGCTCCCGGGCCACCGCCAGCACCTCGGCGAGGTCCGGTGAGCCGCCGCTCTGGCTGACCCCGACGACGAGCGCGTCCCGCAGGTCGGGGCGGGCGCCGAAGAGGGTCACGGCGCTCGGTGAGGCCAGCCCGGCGGGCAGCCCGAGCCGGATCTCGGTCAGGTACGCGGCGTACAGCGCGGCATGGTCGGAGGTGCCCCGGGCGGTGAACACCACGTGCCGCGGCCGGCGGCCGGCGATCGCCGCCGCCACCTCGGCGATCGGGTCGGCGTACGCCGGCTGCAGCAGCCGGGCGTAGCCGGCCGGCTGTTCGGCGATGTCGGCGGCCATCCCGGCACCGGGCCGGGCGGCGTCTGCCCGGTCAGCTGCCCGTGCCCCGTCAGCTGCCCGGTCAGCCGTCCCGGGCTGGTCCGACACCGGCTTCCGCTGCGTCACGACGCCTCCCTGTCTGCGCGATCCCGCTCGAACAGTGAGCATTCTTGCACTTTTCTGCCACGTGACGCAATGAAGCGAGCAGTAATGCGCAGGGGTACGACGTTTGGCGCTTCGTGCCCTAGGCTGCCGGAGCCAGGGGGGACGATCAGCTACGAGGATCGGAAGAACGTGTCCGAGGGATTGCACGACCCGCGGCTGGCGGCCGAGGGCGAGCTGGCACTGGCCCGGATGGCACTCGACGAGGGTGACTACCGGCATGCCGCCGACCACGTCGCCGGTGCGATCACACACGCGCCGACCCTGCCCGAGGTGCACGAGATGCTCACCCGGCTGGCCACGCGCACCGGCGGCGGGCTCGACCTGTTCCCGCTGGACGAGCAGGTCTTCATCGGCGCCGTGGTGGCCCGGGCGCATCTGCTGGCCG
>Ga0207773_100188_pt1 | contig 46192 bp, 51 predicted proteins | sample TtaePargueraPR_2_FD_187281 | JGI IMG/M metagenome (GOLD analysis project Ga0207773, IMG submission 187281) | Aerobic enrichment media microbial communities from Bioluminiscent Bay, La Parguera, Puerto Rico - Tt and M1 (3) (SPAdes) | ecosystem: Environmental > Aquatic > Marine > Unclassified ...
CTGGACAACCGCAAGACGCTGATCGACACCGATCTGGCGGCTGCCGATGCGGATCGCCAGAAGACCGACGCTGCCATCGCGGCCTATGAAAAGGCCCTGGCGGAAGCCAAGTCCAAGGCGCAGGGCATTGCCAACGAGACGCGTGAAGCCATTCAGGCCGATCTCAGCTCCAAGCGCGCTGCTGCCGAGTCCGAACTTGCAGCCAAGGTCAGCGCGGCCGAAGCCAGCATTGCCAAGACCAAGGCCGAGGCCCTCACCCATGTCGACGAGATCGCTGCTGAAACGGCCCAGGCCGTGGTTGGCCAGCTCGTTGGCGATGTTCCGGCCGACAGCGTGCGCGCTGCCGTGGCCAAGGTTAAGGGGTAAGTCTGATGCCAGAATGGTTGGATAACAGCTTCTTTGCCATGGTCGGCCTGGTCATCTTCCTGGGCCTCATGGTGTTCTTCGGCGTGCCGGGCATCATCGCCAAGATGCTCGATGGCAAGATCAAGCAGATCGAAACCGACATTGCCGAGGCCAAGCGCCTGCGCGAGGAAGCCGCTGCCCTGCTCGTGGAATACGAACAGAAGCGTGTTGCTGCCGAAAAGGAAGCCGAGGGCATCGTCGCCGCTGCCAAGGAAGAGGCCGAGCGCCTGACCGCGGAAGCCCAGGCCTCGCTGGCCGACCTCGTCGCCCGCCGAACCGCAGCAGTGGAAGACAAGATCGCCCAGGCCGAAGCGCAGGCCATCGCCGAAGTGCGCGCCCGTTCTGCGGACATCGCCATCGAAGCCGCCCGCTCCGTGCTGGCGGACGAGATGAACAAGAATGGTGGCAAGGTCATCGACGCCGCCATTGCCGATGTCAGCAGCAAGCTGAACTGATCCGGCTTGGAACCGAATGAAAAGGGCGGGCAGCGATGCCCGCCTTTTTGTTTGCGCCGCAAACCGCAAGGCACCGCTGCGCCGCGTCCCAATCCTACCGCGCAGCCGTCGCAGATTTTCTGTACATGCGTTTCTCGCGATTGACGCCACGGGGAATCTCCACCATGGTGCGCCCGACTGCGGGAGAGACTGGCTTTGCCAGCGCCGAAGGAGCAACCGCCCCGGAAACTCTCAGGCCAAAGGACCGCAGTCAGGTCGAACACTCTGGAAAGCAGGCTGGACCAGCCTCTCCGAAGGAGCAACCGGCGCTCAGCCGGGAAATCTCTCAGGGCAAGGACAGAGGGGGCACGCATCTTCCGCCGAGAGCGGATCCTTGTCGTGTCGCCTTTGAACCCGAGTGGTGCCCATGGCCGAAGCCAATTCCGAAGACCTCAAGCAGACCCCGCTCTATGAGCGCCACGTTACGGCCGGTGGCCGCATCGTGCCGTTCGGCGGCTATGCCCTGCCCGTGCAATATCCCTCCGGCATCATGGCCGAACACAAATGGACCCGCGAACAGGCGGGCCTGTTCGATGTCAGCCATATGGGGCCGAGCTTCCTGACTCTCGCCAATCCCAACGGCGATGCCGAGGCCGATCACGCGGCGATCGCGTCGATCATTGAACCGCTGATCTGTGGCGACATTGCCGGCCTCAAACCGGGACAGATGCGCTACACGCTGCTGCTCAACGAGAAGGGCGGGACCATTGACGATCTCATGATCGGTCGTCTCGCAGATGAGCCGGGCACGCTCTATGTCGTGGTGAATGCCGGCACCAAGGAAGGTGACTTCGCCCTGATCGCGGGCGCCGCCGGTGACAAGGCGACCCTCAGGCGTGCCGACGATGGCGGCCTCCTGGCCCTGCAGGGGCCAGAAGCCGTCGACGTCATGGCGGCGCTCGTGCCCGACGCCACCCAGCTCGGCTTCATGCAGGTGCGCGAGTTCGACTGGAACGGCGTGCCCGTGACCATTTCCCGTTCCGGCTATACCGGTGAAGACGGATTCGAAATCCTCATGCCCAGCCATATGGCAGTGGCCCTGTGGGATGAACTGCTGGCCGATCCACGCGTCAAACCGATTGGTCTGGGTGCCCGCGACAGCCTCAGGCTCGAAGCCGGCCTGCCGCTCTATGGCCACGACCTCGACGAGACCGTTTCGCCCATCGAAGCCGACCTCGGCTTTGCCGTCTCCAAGCGCCGCCGCGAGGCTGCCGATTTCCCAGGTGCTAAACGCATTCTCTCCGAACGCGATGGTCAGCTCACCCGCAAGCGCGTCGGGCTGATCGTCGAAGGCGCACCGGCCCGCGAGGGCGCCGAGATTCTGGATTTGTCCGGCCAATCCATTGGCGTGGTCACCAGCGGCGGTTTCGCCCCCTCGCTAGGCAAGGCCATCGCCCTGGGCTTCATCCCGCCCGAGCACACCGCCATTGGCACAAAGCTCCAGGTCTCGGTGCGCGGTCGCGCCCAGAGTGCCGAGATCGTGCCCACCCCTTTTGTCCCCCACCGCTATTTCCGCAAGTCAGCCTGAGGCCCCTCACATGACCACCAAGTTCACTCCCGATCACGAATATATCCGCGTTGACGGCTCCACCGGTGTCGTCGGCATCACCAACTACGCGCAGGAGCAGCTGGGCGACATCGTCTTCGTCGAACTGCCCAGCGTGGGCAAGGTGCTCAAGAAGGGCGACGAGGCCGCCGTGGTCGAATCCGTCAAGGCTGCCTCCGAGATTTATGCCCCGGTCTCGGGCACGGTTACCGAGGTCAACGACGCGCTGACCGGCGAACCGGGCCTCGTGAACAACGACCCGGAAAGAGGCGGCTGGATGTTCAAGATCGCCATCGACGACGCCGGCGAACTCGACAAGCTCCTCGATGATGCCGGCTATGCGGATCTGACGAAATAATCATGCGCTATCTCCCCCATTCCGACCACGAACGCGCCGAGATGCTTGGCGTGATCGGCGCCAGCGACATCGACGCGCTGTTCTCAGCGGTGCCGAAGTCAGCGCTGAAGAGCTTTGAACTCGACCTGCCGGACCACAGTCCCGAATTCCTGGTCGAGGCGCACATGCGTGCCCTTGCCAACCAGAACCATGCGGCGGGTGACGGCCCATTCTTCGTCGGCGCCGGTGCTTATCGACACCATGTGCCCGCCACGGTCGATCACCTGATCCAGCGCTCCGAGTGGCTGACGGCCTATACGCCCTATCAGCCGGAAATCTCGCAGGGCACCCTGCAGATGCTGTTCGAATTCCAGACGCAGGTGGCCAAGATTACCGGCATGGACGTGGCCAATGCCTCGCTCTATGACGGCTCCACAGGCACGGCCGAAGCGGTGCTGATGGCCCGCCGTCTGACCCGGCGCAACAAGGTTGTGCTTTCGGGCGGGCTGCACCCGCACTACCGCGATGTGGTCAAGGCCTATCTCAAGGACGACCCGCATCTCGAATGCCTCTCCCCCTCCCCCGAGGGTCAGGGCGACATTCTCGACCATATCGACAGCGACACCGCCGCCATCGTCATCCAGACCCCGGATTTCTACGGCCATCTGCGCAATGTCGAGGCGGCAGCGAAGGCGGCTCACGACCAGGGCGCGCTGCTGATCGTGGTCATCACCGAGGTGGTGTCGCTGGGGCTGCTGGAGGCCCCTGGTGCGCTGGGCGCCGATATCGTTGTGGCCGAGGGCCAGTCCATCGGCAATGCGCTCAATTTCGGCGGGCCCTATCTCGGACTGATGGCCACCAGGAAGGAATTCATCCGCCAGATGCCCGGGCGGCTCTGCGGCGAGACCGTCGATGCCGAGGGCAATCGCGGGTTCGTCCTCACCCTCTCCACGCGCGAGCAGCATATCCGCCGCGAAAAGGCCACGTCGAACATCTGCACCAATTCGGGCCTCTGCGCCCTCGCCTTCTCGATCCATATGGGCCTGCTGGGCGAGGCCGGATTTGTCCGGCTGGCGCGGCTCAACCATTCCAACGCGATTCTGCTCGCCGATGCGCTTGATGGCGTGCCCGGCGTCACTGTCCTCAACAAGACCTTCTTCAACGAGATGACCATCCGCGTCACCCAGCCGGCCGCTGCTCTGGTCGAACGGCTCGCCCAGCGCGGCATCCTTGCCGGCGTGCCGGCCAGCCGCCTCCTTCCCGGTGATCCAGAGGTTGAGAACCTCATCATCTTAGCGGCGACCGAGTTGACCACCGAGGGCGACATCGCAGCGCTCTGTGCGGCCCTGACGGAGGAATTGGCATGAGCATGAACACCCAGGGCCGCCCCACCGGCGTGGGCACGGCCGGCACTTCGGCCTCCGGCTCGGCCCTCTTGCCCGACGAACCGCTGCTGTTCGAAATCGGCGACAACGAGCATTCCGGCGTCGACCTGCCCGACGTCGATCTCGCAACCGATCGCCTCGGCGGCTTTGCCCGCAAGAGCAAGCTGGACCTAGCCGGTCTCACCGAGCCCGAGGCGATGCGCCATTATGTGCGCCTTTCCCGCCTCAACCATTCGATCGACAGCGGCATGTATCCGCTGGGCTCGTGCACGATGAAGCACAATCCGCGCCTCAACGAGAAGATGGCGCGCCTGCCCGGCTTCGCCGATATCCACCCGCTACAACCGGTCTCGACCGTGCAGGGCGCTCTGGAGCTGATGAACCAGCTTTCCCATTGGCTGATGACGCTGACCAATACTGCAGCCGTCGCCCTTTCGCCCAAGGCGGGCGCCCATGGCGAATTGCTCGGCATGATGGCCATCAAGGCCGCACAGGAGGCCAAGGGTGAAGCGCATCGCAAGATCGTGCTCGTGCCCGAAAGCGCCCATGGCACCAACCCGGCCACTGCCGCCTTCCTGGGTTATAGCGTGAAGCCCATTCCGGCCCGCGATGACGGCACGGTCGATGTGCAGGCGGTCAAGGATGCGCTGTCATCCGACGTCGCCGCGATCATGCTCACCAATCCCAATACCTGCGGTCTCTTCGAACCCCAGGTCATCGAGATCGCCCAGGCCGTGCATGATGCGGGGGCGTTCTTCTACTGTGATGGCGCCAATTTCAACGCCATCATGGGCGTCGTCCGCCCGGGGGACCTCGGCATCGACGCCATGCATATCAATCTGCACAAGACCTTCTCGACGCCACATGGCGGTGGTGGACCGGGTGCTGGTCCTGTCGTGTTGTCCGAAGCGCTCGCGCCCTTCGCGCCCATCCCGTTCATTCGCAGGGGCCGGGAGGGTGGCCTGGACCTGGTCGAGCATATCGAGGGCGAGGCCCTAGGCCGCATCACCGCCTTCCACGGGCAGATGGGCATGTATGTCCGCGCCCTGACCTATATGCTCAGCCACGGTGCTGATGGCCTGGCGCAGGCGGCGGAAGATGCCGTGCTCAACGCCAATTACGTCAAGGCAAAGCTCGAACATCTGTTCTCGGTGCCGTTCCCGGACTATCCGACCATGCATGAGGCGCTGTTCGACGACAGCTTCCTCAAGGGCACGGACATCTCCACCCTCGATTTCGCCAAGGCGCTGATCGATGAGGGCTTCCATCCCATGACCATGTATTTCCCGCTTGTCGTGCATGGCGCCATGCTGATCGAGCCCACCGAGAGCGAGAGCAAGCAGACGCTCGATCACTTCTGCGAGGTGATGGCCGAGCTGGCCAATGACGCCAAGGCCGGAAACAGGGAGCGGTTCACCGCCGCGCCGATGAAGGCACCGCGCCGCCGCCTCGACGAAACCCGCGCGGCCCGGCAACCCATTCTCAAATGGGAACGCCCGGCCGATCTGCCCAAGGCAGCGGAATAAACAAGAAAGGCCCGGAGAACACTCCGGGCCTTTTTAATTCTCGTCTTGGATTGCCCGCCATTCGCGCGTAGCGCTCATGGCCTTCTTGGCTTGAATGGCTCCACCGGAGCCATTCATCCGCTGTGCGGACCGCCTGCAAAGCGCCTCAAATCTCTCCACTGGAGAGATTTACCCTTCGGTACGGCTCTCAGCCCCTGGTGTCGAAGCCGACCCAGATGGTGATGGTTTCCCCGCCCAGATAGGGGATGGTCACATTCTCGACCACCTTGACGAATTCGGCCGTCTGGCTCGGCGGCACGATCGGCACGGCCAATGTGTATTTCTCCGAGAAGATGGCCTGGCCGTCGCGTTCTACCGCGAAGCGGATCGGTGCATTGACGGTCGACTGGCTGCCAGCCGGACCGAGCAGCACGCGGCCAGTCACGCCCATATTGACGGTGATCTGCCCGTTGGACACCACGCAATTGCGCGACGTCTCGTCGATTACGCCCTGGTATTGCAGCGCCTTGGGATCGCCCACACGGCCGCCGCCATAATAATACATGGCCTCCCCGCCCAGTCGCACCTTGATCGGCGGACACTCGGTGGCGATGACCGGCAGGGCGCTGGTTTGCGCTTGGGCAACGGCCTGTGGCGTTGCTGTGGCGTTCTGCAGATTGGTATTGGTTGTGGTACCGCCGCCGAACATGGAGCCCATGGAGCAGCCGGCCAGCAGAATGGCGAGTCCGGTCAGAGCGGACAAACGCAGGGAGGACGTCAGGGTCAGGGTCATTGTCTTGCTTGGCTCCTGGCGGCTAGGCGGCGGCTTCGAGAGCCATGAGAATAGCGGGTGCGCCGCTGGTCGTCACGCCGGGCGCATCTTCGATAAAAACTGCGTCCACAATTCCATCGCGAACAATCAGGGCAGAACGGGCAAAGCGCGTTCCCATGCCGCCCCCGCTCATATCCTTGGCAAGACCGAGTGCGGCGGCCAGGGCACCATTGCCATCGGCCAGAAACTCGATGTCGCCAAGCGCGCCGGTCGCTTCTCCCCAGGCCTTCATCACATGATGATCATTGGTGGCGGCGCAGATGATGCGATCGATACCGGCCGCGCGCAGCTTGGCGGCGTTGCTGACATAGCCGGGCAGATGATTGGCGTGGCAGGTCGGCGTAAAAGCACCGGGCACGGCAAACATCACGACCGTGCCGCTCCCCAGTGCCACATCGCTGGTGGTATCTTCGACTCCGGCCGCCGTCACAAGCTTGATCCCGATGGCAGGGACCGGGTTGCCGCGTTCAATCATTGGTGGATTTGCCCCATTACCGGCGGTCGGGCCGCCCTACTCCATCACTCACGCACCTGCGATATGCGGCATTACTGATCGGCACAAGGCCATCGGCCTATTCGGCCGGTTCTTCCACAATCGCATCAGCGCCGGCTTCAATCGTCCGGCTCACCTGATAGGCGCCCCTCGGCGACATGAAGGACAGTTCGACCTCCATGTCATCCAGGGCACTATTGTCGGTTTTGCCCAGGATGGGAAGCAGCACTAGATTGTCTTGCGGGCTTTTTTGCGGCGCACCGAACAGGGGACCACTGATTTCTGTTGCGGCAATCAGGCTTTCCGGATCAACGATAGCCGGGTCGATTTCTACCGCGATGCCGCTTGCATCGGGCAACAGGCGCGCATTGCCAATGGGCTCGTCCGCGCCGGTCCAGGCGATGGGAACTTCGGCCATGGCCTGGTCAATGCGCAAGACATTGGCCTGATCGGTGGCTCCATCCAGGGCCGGGAGGGTCAACCGGGCCTGGGCGGGAACGCAGATGTCCGAGCAGATGCCAAGCGTTGCCTCGATATTCACCAGGGCATTGGCCCCGGTGACCGACAGTTCCAGCGGCAGGACGGTGTGGCCGTAATAGACGTAGTCGAGATAGCCCGCCACCGTTTCACGCTCGGGATGCGGCCAGTGCTGATCGGCCAGCCTTACGCCTCTGGACCCGGAGAAATCGAGTTCGAGCGGCAGGCCGGTTTCGCCAGGCACCCGCCAATAGGTCTTGGTGTCCTCGGGCATATCGATTTCGAGGGCCAATAGCGCCTTGCCCGCTGCATCGGGAGCGCCGGCGCTGATCAGCCGCACGGCAACACCGGGTGCGACCTCCTGCCATGGTGTTTCACCCGCAAAAGCGGGTGAACAGACAAGGCAGACAAACACAAGAGAGCCGACAATCGTTCGCATGGCATGGCATTAGCGCAGGAAAAGATGAACAGCCAGATAGCGCCGCATCAGGCCTTCGTGATGGATGTGACACGCCGCGTGCTTGGCAGGCGGGTGGGCCGGGCCTACAATCGCCACTATGAACTCACTTGAAGGTCAATTCCTGGTCGCCATGCCCGACATGGCCGATGAGCGCTTCGCCGAAAGCGTGATCCTGATTGTGGGTCATGGCGATGAAGGCGCCATGGGCCTGGTGGTCAATCACGAACTGGCCAATCTGCGCTTCGCCGACATCCTGGACGAACTCGACCTCGGCGACCCCGACGCCGTGATCCGCCTGCCGGACAGCATTCGCGACCGGGCGGTGATGCGCGGCGGCCCCGTCGAGAAGGGGCGCGGCTTCGTGCTGCACTCAGGCGATTATCAGAGTGGTAATACCTATAAAGTGAACGAGGACATCGGGTTGACCGCCACGCTCGACATCCTCAAGGCGATGGCCTTCGGCCCGGCGCCGCGTGCCGCGCTATTCGCCCTGGGCTGCTGCGGCTGGTCGCCCGGCCAACTGGAGGACGAAATCAGTGCCAATGGCTGGCTGACCATTCCCTTCCAGCGCGAATTGCTGTTCGACGTGCCGGTGGAACATCGCTACGACAAGGCCTTGGCGATCCTCAACATTACCCGGGCCAGCCTCAGCACGGAAGCCGGACACGGTTGATCCCGGGCCCTGCCGGGCCGACCCCTTATTTCCCCAGTTGTGCCGCCAGTTTCTTGCCCAGCTCGGCCCCGACGACCGCCGTGCCGAATGCGAAGCCCTGCGCGTAACGGCAGTTGAGCTGGCGCAGGCGCTCGATCTCGTCCAGGCTTTCAACACCCTCGGCAATCACCATCAGGTCGAGATCATTGGCAAGGGCCACGATCGACCGGATGATCGGCCCCTGGGTATGGGCTATGCCGGTATCGGTGCCCATGCGGACGAAAGGCGCGGGAATCTTGATGGTATCGACGGGAAAGCGATGCAGGTAGCTCAGCGATGAGTGACCGGTACCGAAATCATCAAGCGCCAGTCCCAGCCCCATATTGCGCAGTGCCTCGAGCATATAGGCGGAGTGTTCGGGATTGGCCATCACCTGGCTTTCGGTAATCTCAAGCTTGAGATGGCTGGCCAGGTCCCTGTCCTGTGCGACCAGATTGCGCATGTCGGTCAATAGCGTCTCAGTCGCCAATTGGGAGGGCGAGAGGTTGACCGAAATGAAAAAGCCCTCCGGCAAACCAATGGTGGTCAACCAGTCCTTGGCCTGCGCTGCGGATTGTTCAAACGCCAGCCGCCCCAGCTTTTCGATCTGGCCCGAGCGCTCGGCGAGCGGCACGAACTCGTCCGGGGTCACAAGGCCGCGCGTAGGGTGATTCCAGCGCATCAGGGCTTCGGCTCCGGCAATCTGGCCGGTCTGAATGTCCATGACCGGCTGGAACTGCACATGCAGTTCGCCCTGTTTCAGGCCTCGCTCCAGATCCTCCTCACTGGCCTTGCTGTAGGACGCAATGGAACGGGCCGAGGCGCGATAGGCCTCGATCCGGTCGCCACCCAGCCGCTTGGCATAATACATCGCCAGTTCCGCATCGCGCAGCACATCGGCCGCGGTGGAGGGATTGCTGTCATAGATGGTGACGCCGATCGAGGCAGTCAGCACCAGGTCGCGATCGCCGAAATTGAAAGGCGCCTTGAGGGCCTTGCGTATCTGTTCGGCAGTTTCCGCAATCTTGGCGGCCGCCTGCTCGGAGGAAAGAATGACGGCAAACTGATCGCCACCAATGCGCGCCACCGTATCGAGCGGCCGCATGATGCGCGAGATACGGCGCGAAATGGCCAGAAGCACGGAATCGGCGGCGGAATGGCCAATGCGTTCCTCCAGCTCCATAAAGCGGTCGATGTCGATCAGGAATACGGCCGGCTTGGTGCCCCCTGGGGTCCGCGCCCGCACCAGGGCCCGCTCCAGCCGGTCCAGGAACAACTGGCGATTGGGGAGCCCGGTCAGGCTATCGTGCACCGCATCATGCAAGAGGCGCTCACGCGCAGCGCGATCCTCGGTGACATCCTGCAGCGTGCCGACTATACGGTTGACCTGGCCATCGCCGCCCAGAACCGGCTTCACGCGCATGCGGAAGGTGCGATAATTGCCGTCGTGCCCGGCCACGCGCATATCGGCCGATACCTTGCCACGACGCAATTCGACCAGCGTGTCAAAGGCGGTACGAAAGCGGTCGCGGTCGTCAGGATGCACCCGGTCCAGCCAACGCTTGATGGCGCCGCGCAGCGCGCCGCGCTTTTCGCCCAGCCGTGTCGAGAGTTCGTCACTGACTGTCACGCGATCGCGTTCGATATTCCAGTCAAAGACGAAGTCCCCCGAGCCGGTCAGGGCCAGGGCCCGGCGCTCGACCTCGCTCAGCGTGCCAATGCTCACCTGGCCTTCCGAGAAGGCATGCTGCACCGCGGTAAAGCCGAGCAGCATGACGATCAGCACCAGGCCGCCACCCACGGCGGGCTGGGCGACGTCATTGCTGACCTGGCCCGATATCACCAGCCAGGCATAGAACAGCCAGGCCAGGTAGATGATCCAGGTCGGCACCAGAAGAACCGCACGATCATAGCCGCGCAGGGCCAGCAGCAAGATCAGGAAGAAACCCGACAGACCCAGCAGCGCCAGCACCAGGCGCGCGATCGTGGCAGCAATGGCCGGCTGGAAGAACGCAAAGAGAAAGAGCGCCAGGAACAGCGTGGCCAGCCCGAGCGCCAGATGGATGAAGCGCAGGTGCCAGCGGTGCAGATTGAGATAGATAAATAGAAAGCCGGCCAGAGTTGTGGCTATGCCGGCCTCAGCCGCAGCGCGCCAGGGCTGCATGCCGCTGGCCGAGAGCCCAAGAATGCGGCCAAGCAGGCCGAAATCAATCAGCAGATAGGCCAGCACGGCCCAGGCAAAGGCCGCGGTCGCCGGAAACACGCCACGTCCCTTGACCACGAACATGATGGTGAGAAAGACCGAAGCCAGCGCCGCGACGCCAAGCACGACACCACGAAACAGGGTGAAGGCGTTGACATAGTCGCGATAGGCGTTGGGTTCCCACAAATAGAATTCGGCCAGATCGTCCGAGGCCAGTTCGACAATGACCGTCATGGTCGCGCCGGGGTCGAGGGTCACCTCGAACACGTCGGCTTCCGGATCGGGCAGGCGCTCGGGCCGGATGCCGGCACTGGGTGTTATCGCGGTGATGCGGTTTTCGCCCAGATCGGGCTGGAACAGGCCGGAGCCGGGCAGGCGGAAAAACGGCGCAACCAGGAGTCGCTGAATCTGCTGGTCGCTGTCATTGCGCAGGGCAATCAACGCAAAATAGGGGTTGGTCTCGGTGTCGCTCGCGAGCACCTCGATGCGACGAATAATGCCATCGGCGTCAGGGGCTGTGGACAGTTGCACACGGCCACCCTGGCCCGGCACGATTTCCAGGGCTTCGGAGAGATCGACCGCGTTGACGTCTTCGGGGACAGAAATGACCTCGAACCCTTTTGCGGGCGCAAGGGCAAACAGCGCGAACGCTAGACAGAACGCGAATGCAAGAAAGTGACGCATCAAAGGCAGTTAAATCCGGCGCTAGACTTCTTTATGGCGGCAGTCCGGTGACAGCGGTGAGGCCGGACAGGCCCTTGTCTTCTTGATCCTCCAGCGGAACGTTCACTTGGTACGGGAGATTGACGCTTGCGACAAGCGTCCTTGCCTGTTGCGCGGCTGCAACAGGCCGCACATTCAGACCAGTCGCGCGCCGGCAAATGACCGCTCGGCCACGCTGTCACAAAGGTCTGACCAGTCGCAGCCGGCACAGGCGGCACGAATTGCGCCACATCGAAAAGCGGTGCGTAACTCGGCAAGTGCCGACTTTGCCAGCACCAGGCCATCCAGATCGGCCAGTCCAAGCTGCTCGGATATTGCCAACCGTGCCAGGCGGTCCCGCTCCATCACACTGGCATTGTGGCAATGCATGTCCGAAGTCCCGAGGAGCGGGTGACAGATATCGTCGGGTCCCTCGACCAACTGGATCGCTTCGCCTGCGGACAGCCGCGCGACGACGCGATCGTAGTTTTCGACAAAGGCAGGGGAATATCCCCTGCCGATATAGGTCATGAGGCACAAAAGGTGATGCGCTCGCAGCCGGACGGTCAACGGGCCGTCCAACGCCAGACACCGGCCAGAACGGCTGCCGCCAGTACCGACTTGAGCACTCCGCCAAGGACGAACGGGACAACGCCATGGACAATGGCCGGTTCGACGCCGATGAGCACAGCAAGCCAGGCAGCACCCAGAATCAGGCAGGCAATGTTCCCCAAAAGTGCCGCAGCAAAGGCCAGGACCGGGCGCGTGCCATTCCATCCACGTTCTGTCAGCCACCCCACCAGCATTCCGCACACGGGGAAGGCAAACAGATATCCACCGGTTGAGCCCAGAAAATGCTGGGCACCCGACGCGCCGCCGGCAAGTACCGGCAGACCCAAAGCCCCTTCAAGCAACCAGGCCACGATGGTCACGCCACCCAGGCGCCAGCCGTAAAGGGCGCCGACCATGGTGACGGCGAATGTCTGCATGGTCATTGGCACCGGCACCATCGGCACCTCGACATAGGATGACAGGGCCAGAATGAGCGTCCCCAGGACCACCGCACCCACTTTCCAGGCCAGCGATCTTTCGGACAGCTTCAATGGGTTGCCCAGGCGGCTGTCGGCTTCGAGCTGATTCATATTCCACTCCGCAGAATTATAGATAATTTTTCGGCGTAATATATAATGCAGATCAGAAACGCCGAGGCAAGGCGCGAATTGGCCGAGCTGTGGAGGAAATGGGTTAGCCGCCGACGACAAACAGGCGCCGCGTCACGCCACCTGCAGCGGTCAGGGGGCGCTGATTGACGGCACGGACGTGGCGCACAAGCACGGTGCAGGCCTGGTCGATGTCGCCTTGCCGCAAAGCAGCAAGAATAGCGAGATGATCATGATCAGTGCGCGCTTCCCAATCGGAACGCCAGGCAGCGAACAGAAACCGAGCGCTGGCGGCGTGCAGATCATCGATCGCGGCCATCAGCCGATGCATGCCACAGGGGGCGAGCAAAGTGCGGTGAAAGGCACGGTTGGCCGCCTCCCAACTGCGAACGTCGCCCGACCTGTCGCCTGCACGCGTCGCGCGCTCCGCCGCATCAAGGATGGCCGCGGTCAGGTTTGGTGCTGCGTGGCGAAGGGCCAATTCTTCCAGAACTGCCCGCATTTCGGCCACTTCGCGGACTTCGTCCTTGCTGAAGGACGCAACCCGTACGCCGCGGCGTGGCTCACTGACCGCAAGGCCTTGCGCCTCCAGCCGTCGGAAAGCCTCGCGAACGGGCACGTGGCTGGCACCAAACTCGGCAGCGATATGGTCCTGGCGCAGACGTGTGCCCGGCTCCAGCGTGCCGGCGACGATTCGTTCGGCAAGAACCTTGCTGATCCGGACTGCGATCGTATCTTCGGACGCCTGTGACATGAGGCAGTGATAATCCGCGCTGCGCCGTTAGGCTACCCAGTGCCGCTGGCCCAGCCGCGCCAGTTCCCAGCGCTCCCGGGTCAGGCCCATCAGCACATGATCCTCCCAGCGACCGTTTATATGCAAATAGTGTTCGGCATAGCCCTCTTCGACAAAGCCGTTCTTTTCCAGTACGCGGCGTGAGGCGGCATTGCCCGGGAGGAAAGCCGCATGAATGCGATGCAGGTCCAGGCCCTCAAAAATGAATGGCACGACGACACCAACCGCCTCGCTCATCAGCCCCTTGCCTGCATAAGGCTGGCCCATCCAGTAACCCAGGCTGACGAACTGGGCGGCGCGCCGCCGGATATTGGACAGTGTAATGCCGCCGACCAGTTGTTCCTCGCGGCCCTCACCGAGAAAAATGAAGAAGGTATAGTCGGTCCCCTCCTCCACCTCTTGCCGGGCACGGCGCACGCGCATGGCATAGACACGGCGCGCCAGATCAAGTTCGGTCCAGCGGGGTTCATAGGGCCGGAGGAAGTCCTGGCTCTCGCGGCGGAGCCTGTGCCAGGCCTCGTAGTCGCGCATTAGCGGCAGACGCAGCATGACGCGCGGCCCGCGCAGGGTGACCAGAGGCGCCGGCGAGGACCAGGGCCAGAACATGGGGTCAGCGCTTGAGTGTTTCGCCGATGCTCTGAACATCGGCAAGGCGGCTGATCGGACCGATACCGGCCAGGGTCGGCGTCCCGGCGGTGAAAATCTGCTCGGCGACGTCGCGCACGCGCTGCGCGGTGATGCGATTGATGCGGTCCACTGTTTCCTGCATCTCGATGGGGCGGCCCCACAGGATTTGCTGGCGGGCGAGCTGACCGGCGCGAGCCGAGGGACTTTCGAGCGACATCAGCAGGCCGGCGCGGATCTGGTTGCGCACGCGCACCACTTCTTCGTCGCTGATGGTTTCGGTGGCGCGGCGGAGCTCGTCGAGCACCACAGGCACCAGTTCGGCCACCTCGTCCTCGCCCGTTGCCGCCGCCACGCCGAACACGCCGCTATCGGCGAATGCCCAGTGGAAGGAATAGACCGAGTAGCACAGGCCACGCCTTTCGCGGATTTCCTGGAACAGGCGCGAACTCATGCCGCCACCAAGGATCGAGGCCAGAACCTGGGCGGCATAGAAGCCGTCCGAGTTATAGGCACGCCCCTCAAAGCCGAGCACGATATGAGCCTGCTCGTGGTCGGAAATCAGCCTCTCCTCGCCCCCCTGATATTCGGCCCGCTGCGGGTCGGGAGCGCCATTGGGTGCCAGATCGGCAAAGCGTTGCTCGGCCACCCGTACCAGCCCGTCGTGATCGACATTACCCGCGGCCGCAATCACCATGCGGTCACCCACATAGTTGCGGCGCATATATTTGCGGATCATGTCCGGGTTGAACTGGCGCACTGAATCGACCGTGCCCAGGATAGTGCGCCCGATGGGCTGGGTGGGATAGGCCGCTTCCTGGAACAGGTCAAAGACATGGTCGTCGGGATTGTCGCGTGCCGCGCCGATCTCCTGCACGATGACCTGCTTCTCGCGGGCCAGTTCACTATCATCAAGGGTCGAATTCTGCAGAATATCGGCCAGAATATCGGCGGCCAGGACGACATCATCCTTGAGCACCCGGGCAAAATAACCGGTATGCTCGATCGAGGTTGCTGCATTGAGGTCGCCACCGACATTCTCGATGGCCTCGGCAATCTGCAGTGCCGAGCGAGTGCTGGTGCCCTTGAAGGCCATATGCTCGAGCAGGTGCGAGATACCATGTTCGGTCTTGCGCTCCGAACGCGCCCCCGCCTTCACCCAGACACCAAGTGAGGCACTTTCCAGATGGGGCATGTTGTCGGTGAGCACCACCATGCCGTTTTCGAGGGTCGTCGATCTTACGCTCACACTGGTCCTCCTGAACCGGCGGCCGGCACGACCGCGGTTCTCCTAGGTCGTTCAGGCGCGGCTGCGGGCCGCGATGAAATCCTCAATGGCGCGCTGGTCATTGGCCAGCACGCTGACCCGTTCGGGCCGCTCATACAAATCTGCCAGCCAGGACGGCAAGGCCGGATCGATACCGGAGGCTTCTGCCACAGCCGCCGGGAATTTGGCCGGATGCGCCGTGCCCAGCGTAATCATGGGGACGCCGCTCCGCTCCTGCTGGCGGGCCACACCGACACCAACAGCCGTATGCGGATCGAGCAGGTAGGATGAGGCCTTGTATGTCTGGGCGATGACCGAGCGGGTCCCGGCCTCGTCGGTCGTGCCGGCGGCAAAGTCGCGGCGAATGGCGGTGATGGCGTTGTCCGAAAGATCGAAGCCGCGCGACTGTTTGAGGCCCGCCATCATGCGGTTGACCGCGTCGGCGTCGCGCCCGGCGCTCTCGAACAGCAGCCGCTCGAAATTGGACGAGATCTGGATATCCATGGACGGGCTGATGGTGGGTTCAACGCCCGCCATCTCATAGCGCCCGGTATCGAGCGTGCGCTTCAGAATGTCATTGGCATTGGTGGCGATTACCAGCTTGTCGACGGGCAGGCCCATCTGCCTGGCGCAATAGCCCGCGAAAATATCGCCGAAATTGCCAGTCGGCACCGCAAAGCTGACCTTACGGTGCGGCGCACCAAGTGAAACGGCAGCCGTGAAATAATAGACGATCTGCGCGACGATGCGGCCCCAGTTGATCGAGTTGACACCCGAAAGGCGCACCCGGTCGCGGAAGGCGTGATTGTTGAACATGGCCTTCACCGCGTCCTGGCAATCATCGAACGTGCCTTCGAGCGCGATATTGTGGACATTGTCATCGAGCACCGTGGTCATCTGCCGGCGCTGCACTTCGGACGTGCGCCCTTTCGGATGCAGGATAAAGATGTCGGTGGTATCCCGCCCGCGGAAGGCTTCGATTGCAGCCGAACCGGTATCGCCCGAGGTGGCGCCCACTATGGTGGCACGCAGTCCACGCTCGGCCAGGATGTGGTCCATCACCCGGCTGAGGAACTGCATGGCCACGTCCTTGAACGCCAGCGTAGGCCCGTGGAACAGCTCAAGCACAAAGTGGCCCGGCTCCAGCTCCACCAGCGGTGTCACCGAGGGATGCCGGAAAGTGGCATAGGCCTCCTCAATCATCGCTTTGAGCTTGGCGGCCGGAATTTCATCACCGGTGAAGCGCGAGATGATGGCGTAGGCAACATCGGCATAAGGCTTGCCGACAAAGCTCGCAATCTCGTCGGCGCTGACCTGGGGCCAGGTGGCAGGAACATAAAGGCCGCCATCGGCGGCAAGTCCTGCCAGAACTGCATCGGAGAAGCCGAGCGCGGGCGCCTGGCCGCGCGTGGAAACAAACTGCATCGGGGGGAAGGGCCCTTTTAGAATTGGTGCAACCTAGTCAAAGCGTGCCGCCGCCGCAAGGTTCTGGCGTCACCGAACCGTCTTGTCGGCCCATCGCGCCTGCCGCAGCAGCCAGAATCCGAGCATGACCACACTAACGACAGCGAAGCCATACCAGGTCAGCGCATAGCCGAAATGATTGTTGGTGAAACTGACGACCGTTTCACCGCCCTGGGGCAGATCGCCTTCCCCGCCAGCCAGCAGGTCAACATAGAAGGGCGCAATGGGCGCCAGGGCCGGGTCAACCATGCCTGCCAGGCGCTCGGGATTGCGGACCCATTCGATCCGATCGGACATGTTCGGTTCGGGCACCATGAAGCCGGCCGCCTCGCCAGGCCGGAACAGCCCCACAATCGTGACGCTGCTCGGATCGTCGCCGTGCAGATCGCCCAGCGCGGCTTGTTCCTGATATTCCTGCGGCACAAAACCGCGATTGACGAAGACCGTGCCACCGGCGTCCAGCTCGAATGGCGTCACCACCCAGTAGCCCGGTCCGGAGAAGCGTCCCCGTGCGTTGGCGAGACTGGTGAATACCGTTACTGTCTGGGTGTAGCGATAGCTGCCGGTGAGAGAAACCGGCTGGAAATTCCACTGTCCCATGTCGAGCGCGGGCCACTCCGCAGCACCCGGCGCGACGACAGGTTCAGACGACAGCCGTTGATCGACCGCGGCGACCAGGGCTTCCTTCTCGGCCAGCCGTGCCATCTGCCAATTGCCCAGAAAGACGCAGACCACCGCGAGAACCAGCATGAGCGCCGTGAACAGCCAGTCACCCCACCCCAGCCTCGCCTGCCTGCCGAAACTCATGAACGACCCTCATGGGCATCGTTGGAATATTGCAGATCAATCAGGACACCCTTGAAGGGCGGGAGCAGCGCCAGGCTGAGAATGACCGTTGTCGGCAGCCAGAGCAGCAGATGGACCCAGGGCTGCAGGGTCCAGATCGACCCCACGACCAAGGCCAGGATGATCACCAGCGGCGCCACGAGGAAGATCACGAACACCGCCGGACCATCGCCGCTATCGGCAAAGCCATAGTCGAGCCCGCATTGAGTGCAGGCCGGCGCCAGTTTGAGATAGCCCGAGAACAACTTGCCCTTGCCACAGCGTGGGCAACGGCAGGTCAGACCCGCAAGGATGGGATTTGGCTCGGTCATCGCCGCATTCTCCGGCACAAAGAAAAAGGGCGCAGCCATGCCGCGCCCCCTGTCCGATTTACCGTCGGCGTCAGTGCGCCGCCAACTCGACGCCCCAGGCGCCCCAGACATAGATCGAGGCGAACAGGAACAGCCAGACAACGTCCACGAAGTGCCAGTACCAGGCGGCAAATTCGAAGCCCAGATGGCGTTCCGGCGTGAAGTGCCCCATCTCGGCGCGGATCAGGCAGACCAAGAGGAAGATGGTGCCGATCAGCACGTGGAAGCCGTGGAAGCCGGTCGCCATGAAGAAGGTGGCGCCGTAATAGTTGCCCGAGAACGAGAAGGCCGCGTGGCTGTATTCGAGATACTGCACATAGGTGAAGAGCGCGCCCAGCGCCACGGTCAGAACCAGGCCCCAGCGCAGACCCTGGCGGTCGTTTTCCAGCAACGCATGATGCGCCCAGGTAACGGTGGTGCCCGAGGTGAGCAGGATCAGCGTGTTGAACAACGGCAGGTGGAAGGGGTCGAACAGTTCCACGCCCATCGGCGGCCAGTGTCCGCCGGTGGCAGCGACACGGGCATATTGCTCGATATCGTCGAGGCGGAAGAAGCCGTCGAAATAGGCCCAGAACCAGGCCACGAAGAACATCACTTCCGAAGCGATGAACAGCAGCATGCCATAGCGGTGATGCATCTGGACGACGGGCGTGTGGTCGACGCCATTATTGGCTTCTTTCACCACATCGGCCCACCAGGCGTAGAATGTGTAGAGCACACCGGCCAGGCCGATGAAGAACAGCCATGGCGTCCAGTCCTGCATCCAGGCAATGGCGCCGATCATCATCACGAAGACGGCAATCGAAATTACGAACGGCCAGGGGCTGGGTTCGACCATGTGGTAGTCATGGTTCTTCTCAATGGCAGCCATGGTCAGCTTCCCTCACTGTCTGAAGCATAGAACGTATAAGAGAGTGTGATCTCTTTGATGGTATCGAGTTCGTGGTTCTCGTCGAGATCTGGATCGACAAAGAACACGATCGGCATTTCCACCGTCTCGCCGGGTTGCAGCGTCTGCTCGGTAAAGCAGAAGCACTCGATCTTGTTGAAGTAGTAGCCGGCTTTTTCCGGCACCACGTTGAAGATCGCCTGGCCGGTCATCGGCTTGTCGGAATTGTTGGTCGCGATGTAATTGACCGTGTCGACGCGGCCGATCTGGTCGGTGATCGGCGCCGCCGGCGTAACGGTCCAATCCAGCGCATGGTCGATATTGACGTCGAACCGAACCTTCATTTCGCGGGCGATCACGCCCTTGGGATTGTCCGAGGCCACCTGGGTGGTCCCGCCAAAGCCCGTCACCTGACAGAAGATCTGGTAAAGCGGCACCGAGGCGAAGGCCAGGCCCACCATGCCGGCTGCCACGCCAGCCAGCGTCACGGCCACGCGCTTGTTGCGCCTGCCCGGATCTGCCTGGTGATAGGAAGCGGTCGTGTCGGCCATCACATCGCCCGGTCGAACAGGGCTGGTCCCATCTTGACGATGGTCAGCACGTAAAAGGTCAGGGCGAACAGGGCAAGGGCGGCGGCTAGCGCCAGCGAGCGGCGGCGGCGATGCTTGCGGAAGGCGGCTTCCTGTTCCGGGGTCATGCCGTTGGGGGCGAGCTTGGCGCCAGGGGATTGAGTCATATCAGATTACTCCCAGCCCCGCAGCGATGAAGTCGGTAAAGAGCGCCAGGAACAGCACGAAGAGATAGCTCAGCGAATAGGTGAACAGCGTTCGTGCTGTGCGGCGCATGGAGACACTGTCGGGCGCGCGCAGCAGGCGCAGCGATAGCCAGATGAAGCTCAGCCCGGTCACCGCAGCCACGGCGCCATAGAGCCAGCCGGAAAAGCCGAGCCATACAGGCAGCAGGCTCGAAGCAGCCAGCACGACCGAATAGCCAAGGATCTGCCACTTGGTGGATGTCTCGCCCGCAACATTGGGCATCATGGGAATGCCGGCCGCGCCGTAGTCACCCTGCTTGTAGAGGGCCAGCGCCCAGAAATGCGGCGGCGTCCAAAGGAAGATGATCAGGAAGAGCGCAAAGCTCTCCCAGCTCAGCGTGCCGGTGACGGCGGCCCAGCCGACCATGGGCGGGAAGGCCCCGGCGGCGCCGCCGATGACGATATTCTGCGGCGTCGAGCGCTTGAGCCACATCGTATAGACGACGACATAGAAGAAGATGGTGAAGGCCAGGAAAGCACCGGCCACCCAATTGGTCGCCAGACCCAGCAGCGTCACGGAAAAGACAGAGAGAATAAGGCCGAAAGCCAAGGCCTCGCCGCGGGTCATGCGGCCGGCGGGAATGGGCCGGTTCTGCGTCCGGCTCATGACGGCGTCAATATCGGCGTCATACCACATGTTGAGGGCGCCCGAGGCCCCTGCCCCGATGGCGATGCAGGCAATGGCGATAAGGCCGATGAAGGGATTGATGCCGCCCGGCGCCACCAGCATGCCGACAAGCGCGGTGAACACCACCAGCGACATGACACGTGGCTTCAGCAGCGCGAGGTAGTCCTCGACGCGTGCACCGCCGGCCAGGGCGGAAACATCTCTGCTGTTGTCGATATAGGCCACGGGGCTTTCCTTGCTGAACGGACCGCACCGAAGCGCGATCCGCTTATTCTTGTGCTGAGCGCCTAGTGCGCGTCCTTGCTCTCGATCTTGGGCAGGGTCGAGAACTGGTGGAACGGCGGAGGCGAGCTCAGGGTCCATTCCAGCGTCGTCGCACCATCGCCCCAGGGATTGTCACCGGCGGGACGCTTCTTCCGGCTGGCTTCCCAGGTCGCATAGAAGAAGATGATCATGGCCACGAAGGTCACATAGTAGCCGACCGAGGAGACGCGGTTCCACAGCGCAAAGGCATCGGGATAGTCGATGTAGCGGCGCGGCATACCGGCCAGGCCCAGGAAGTGCTGCGGGAAGAAGATCAGGTTCACACCGGCGAACATGACCCAGAAGTGCAGCTTGCCCAGGAACTCGTTGTACATGTAGCCGAACATCTTGGGGTACCAGTAGTACCAGCCGGCAAAGATCGAGAACACGGCGCCCAGCGAGAGCACGTAGTGGAAGTGGGCCACCACGTAATAGGTGTCGTGCAGGGCACGGTCGGCACCGGCATTGGCCAGCACCACGCCGGTCACACCACCGACGGTGAACAGGAAGATGAAGCCGATGGCCCAGAGCATGGGAATGCGGAAGGTGATCGAACCGCCCCACATGGTGGCAATCCAGGAGAATATCTTCACGCCTGTGGGCACCGCGATGACCATGGTGGCGGCCACGAAGTAGCGCTGCACATCAAGGCTGAGGCCGGTGGTGTACATATGGTGCGCCCACACGACGAAGCCGACAAAGCCGATAGCCACCATGGCGTAGGCCATGGCCATGTAGCCGAACACCGGCTTGCGGGAGAACGTCGCCACGATGTGGCTGACGATACCGAAGCCCGGCAGGATCATGATGTACACTTCAGGGTGACCGAAGAACCAGAACAGGTGCTGGTAAAGGACCGGATCGCCACCGCCATCAGGATTGAAGAAGGTGGTGCCGAAATTGCGGTCGGTCAGCATCATGGTGATGGCACCGGCCAGCACCGGCAGGGCCAGCAGCAGCAGGAAGGCCGTCACCAGCACGGACCAGGCGAACAGCGGCATCTTGTGCAGCGTCATGCCCGGGGCGCGCATGTTGAGGATGGTGGTGATCAGGTTGATCGCACCCAGGATCGAGCTGACGCCAGCGACGTGCAGCGAGAAGATCACGAAGTCGGTCGCCGGACCCGGATGACCGGTGGTCGAGAGCGGCGGGTAAGCGGTCCAGCCGCCACCAAAGCCCAGCGCACCGGCCGGACCTTCGAAGAACATCGAAAGCACGGTCAATAGCAGTGCCGGCGGCAACAGCCAGAAGGCCACGTTGTTGATGCGCGGGAAGGCGGTATCGGGGGCACCCACCATCAGCGGCGCGAAATAGTTGGCAAAGCCACCCATGGTGGCGGGCATCACGGTGAAGAACACCATGATCAGCGCGTGGGCGGAGACGAACACGTTGAACATGTGCTTGCCCGCATCCAGGGCTGCATCACCCTCCATGCCATAGGCCATGGCTGCCAGGCCGTGGAAAATCTGGATGCCCGGCTCCTGCAGCTCCATGCGCATGGCACCCGAGAGCAGGCCGCCAATCACACCGGCGACGATCGAGAACACGAGATACATGATCCCGATGTCCTTGTGGTTGGTCGAATAGACCCAGCGCCGCCAACCCGTGGGGGTGTGGTGATCGTGACTGGCGTGGTCATGCCCGGTGGCGTGGGCTTCGAGGTTAGCGGTATTTGCCATTGTGTTTTCCTCTGACCCTTTGCTTAGAGAGCCGGCAGCACGGCGGCTGCGGTGTCGTAGTTCCGGCTTTCGGCCAGTGCGGCAACGAATGCTTCATACTCGTCGGCACTCACAACGCGAACCGCAATCGGCATATAGGCGTGGTCCTTGCCGCAGAGCTCCGAGCACTGGCCGTAATAGATACCGGTCTCACGGGCGTTGAACCAGGTCTCATTGAGACGACCAGGGACCGCGTCGACCTTGATGCCGAAGGAGGGAACGGCGAAGGCATGGATCACACCGGTCGGGCTGGCTGTCACCTGCAGGCGAACCGTGGTGTCCACCGGTACCACCAGCTCGTTGTTCACGGCCAGCAGACGCGGCTGGCCGGGCTTGAGCTCGGCAATTTCTTCGTCCGAAAGGATGTTGGAATCAAAGGCAACACCCTGATCCACATATTCGTAGTTCCAGTACCACTGTTCACCGGAGGCCTTGATGGTGACGGTCGCTTCGGGAACTTCAACCTCGCCGAGCGAGAAGATATTGGCACCGAGATATTTGCGCTCGCCATCAGGTACGGTCATCTGGTCGGACAAGACGCCAAAGGAGGGGATGGCGATAACCACCAGGATCAGGATCGGCACAACGGTCCAGATCACTTCGATCAGCGTGTTGTGGGTGAAGCGCGCCGGCACCGGATTGGCCTTGGCGTTGAACCGCACCACGATGATAACCAGCAGCGCCAGGACAAACAGCACGATCAGGGTGATGGTCCACATCAGGATGCCATCATGGAAGGCCACGATGGAATCCATGATCGGGGTCACCGATTCCTGCAGGTGGAACTGCCCCGGCTCAGGGTGGCCACGGCCGACCTCCTGGGCGGATGCCAGCATCGGCACCAGCGCCATTGCGGCCGCGGACACAGCACCCATCTTCCTAAAGAACTGTCCGGTCACCATATACCCCCTATCGACACGTTCTGGCGGCGTGCACCGAAGTGAGAAATGGTTGAATAGCGGCATAGCGAACGCCGCCCCGACTCAACTTCGGAGCGCAAAACTCGTGCCTGACCTAAATCACATTGCTTGACCCGAGTCTATTGCGGCAATGGGTTGGCACAGTGCGGCAAATTGGTGCTCTCCCGGACCGTTCCCGCCTCATGTGCGCCGCACTTGCTGTCCAAAACGGGCCGGAAATCCGGGGTTTGGTTGACAGCGTCGAGTGCGTGTCGGAAACAGACTGACCCCATGCGCAAACGTCGATTCGACGGGAGAGTTGAAAGAAGTGATGGTCTGGGCAAAGCAGCTTGGTTTGATCGGTGCGTGTGCAATGACCCTTCTGGCGGCGCCCGCCCTGGCCCAGGGCACGGTTCGTGCCGAATATGGCGACTGGCAAATGAGCTGTGACACGCCCCCGGGCGCCAGCTTTGAGCAATGTGCCATCATCCAGAATGTGCTGGCTGAAGACCAGCCCAATGTGGGCCTGTCGGTGATCGTGCTGCGCACGGCCGACCGCGAGGCCCGGCTCCTGCGTGTTTTGGCGCCGCTTGGTGTGCTGCTGCCCAACGGCCTTGGCCTCAATGTCGACGGCACGGATATGGGGCGGGTTGCCTTCGTGCGCTGCCTGCCCAACGGCTGTATCGCCGAAGTCGAGCTGGATGATGATATCATCAAGGTGCTGTCCGAGGGCAGCAACGCCATTTTCGTGGTCTTCAAGACCCCGGAGGAGGGCGTCGGCATCCCCGTATCCCTGGCCGGGTTCGCCGAAGGCTTCGAGGCCCTTCCCTGATTGCGGAGACTCCCGGATTGAGCGAAGACGAGCGCAATGCGCAACGGCACCGGACGCTGAAGGGCGGCAAGATCGTCTTCAATGACGGGCGCTCAACCTTTGACTGTGTCGTGCGCAATCTCTCGGAAACGGGTGCCAAGCTCACCGTGAACAGCGCCCTGGGCGTGCCGCAGCGTTTCGTCCTGGCCATGGGCGATGGCCGCAGGTTCGATTGCGAGGTCGCCTGGCACACCGAAACCGAAATCGGTGTCCGCTTCGCCTGAAAAAAACCGGGCACATGCGCTGCATGGCCCGGCAAGTCTTCAGGAAACAGAGCCGGCGGCAAAACCGGCCCGGGAGATGGGACGCGCACCGGCAAAAGTGTTCATCCCAACGCAATGTGCGGCCGGCACGTCCGGCCACGAATTCTCGGTCCTCAGCCGCGGGCGTTGCGCGCCCTGGCGGCGTTGAGGATCATGCCGGCGCTGCGGCCGTCCGGAGGCGTCATGGCCTCGATCACGTCGTTGCGGCTCACGCCAAGATCGTGGAGCATGGCGGGGTCGAGCGACAGCATTTCACGGAGCGCCTTGCGGCGGGCGCGGGCAATCTTTGCCTGGGCAAGCCAGGTGAACAGGGCACGAACCGGGTTGGCGTGCGAGCCGGCCACAACTGACCGCTCGCCGGGGAGCGAGAGAGCCATCATTTTTCTCCAATGGACAGGACAAGCCGCCGGAGGGAGACCGGCGGACCTCGACACGACGCTGTATCGATGCTCCACACATTGAACTCTGGACTTCCATTCGTCCAACAAATAGATTTCATCCAGTCGATCAATTTGGGTGATGGAACAATGACAGCCCCTCTCGATCTCGATCAGTTGCAGAGTTTCTGCGCCATAGCCGATTGCGGCAGCTTCACAGAGGCAGCCCGGCGGGTGAACAAGACCCAGTCTGCCGTCTCGATGCAGATCAAGCGGCTTGAGGAGCGGCTGGGGCAGACCCTGCTCGCCCGGGACGGACGCAGCGTCAGCCTCACCCATCACGGCGAGGTTCTTTATGAGCGGGCGCGCAAAATGCTGCGCACCAATGCCGAGATTCTCGACCACTTCAACGAGGGCGATCTGGCCGGGTCGATCCGCTTCGGCGTCCCCGACGATTATGCGGTCCGCCTGCTGCCGGTGATCCTCTCGAGTTTCCAGCGCACCCATCCCAGGATTGCGGTCGATGTGAGCTGCATGGCCTCGGAGGAATTGCTGAACGGGATGAAGGCGGGGCGCTACGATCTCATCGTCTTCACCCAGGGCACCGACCACAATTTCGGCGAGCTGTTCCGCACCGAAAAGATGTTCTGGGTCTCCAGTCATGGCGGACGGGCGCTGGCCAGTGAACCGCTTGCTATCGCCTGCGGTCCCAATTGCTGCATCTGGCGCAAGGACGCCATGGAGCAGCTCGATCGCAGCGGGGTGGACTACAGGGTCGCCTATACCTCATCCAATGCCACGGCGATCTCCTCGGCCGTGCTGTCGGATCTGGCGGTTGGCTTCCTGCCCGAAAGTGCCTTGCAGCCGGGCATGCGGGTGGTTGGCGACGAGTACGGCCTGCCGCGCCTGGCCGATGCCCAGATCGCCCTGACGCGGGCGAGCCACGCCTATGGCGGCATCTATGACGCGCTGGCCAACCATATCGTGCAGTCGATGGGCAATCTGGAGGGAACGGTCAATGTGGAGGCGGCCGAGTAGCGGCTTGACCCGCCCCCGGCTTTGTCGCACCAGAGACTCTCGTTTTGTCGCGTTTCCGAACCGCAAAACCGTGGCCACTATTGCTGGAAACGCTTCATGTCCCAGGTTCTGACCAATGCCGCCGAGTTCACCGTTTCCGAGATCGCCCAGGCGGTCAAACGCACGGTCGAGGATGAGTTCGGCCATGTGCGGGTGCGTGGCGAGATTTCGGGATTTCGCGGACAGCATTCGTCGGGTCACGCCTATTTCACCCTCAAGGACGACGCCGCCTCAATCGACGCGGTGGTCTGGAAGGGAAATTATGCCCGCCTGGCCTTCAAGCCCGAGGAAGGGCTCGAGGTCATCGCCACGGGGCGGCTGACCACCTTCCCGCGCTCCTCGAAATACCAGATCGTGATCGAGAACATCGAGCCGGCCGGTGCCGGGGCGCTGATGGCGCTGCTCGAAGAGCGCCGAAAAAAGCTCTTGGCCGAAGGCCTCTTCGCCCGTGAGCGGAAGCGCCCCTTGCCCTATTTGCCCAGGGTCATCGGCGTCATTACCTCACCCACCGGCGCGGTCATCCGCGATATCCTGCATCGGCTCGACGACCGCTTTCCCAGCCATGTGCTGGTCTGGCCCGTACGGGTACAGGGCGAAACCTGCGCGCCCGAGGTGGTCAATGCCATTGAGGGGTTCAATGCACTCCTGCCCGATGGCTCCATCCCCCGCCCCGACCTTCTGATCGTGGCGCGCGGCGGCGGCTCCATCGAGGATCTTTGGGGATTCAACGAGGAAGCGGTGGTGCGCGCCGTGGCCGGCTCGGACATTCCGGTCATCACCGCCGTTGGACACGAGACCGACACCACGCTGGTCGACTACGCCTCGGACATGCGCGCGCCCACGCCGACGGCTGCCGCAGAAGCCTCGGTGCCGGTGCGCGCCGAGCTCATCGCCTATGTCGAGGATCAGGGCCTGCGCCAGCGCCAGACCATGCGGCGGGGCCTTGCCAGCCTCAAGGATCGCCTGCGGGCGGCGGGCGCGGGCCTGCCGCGGCCTGCAGACCTGGTGTCCACTCAGAGACAGAGCCTGGATCTTGCCAGCAGTCAGTTGGCGGGCGCCTTGCGGCATTTCGTGCAGGCGCGGCGCATCGCCTACTCCAATCTGGCGGCCACCGTGCAGCCCCGGCTGGTGCGCCAGCGTCATGCCGAGCTGGCCGAGCGCCTCAACGTCCTCAAGCGCTACAGCGAGGCCGGGCTGAGCAAAACGGTGGACCGGGCGCGGCTGCGGCTCAACCCGTGCGCACGCCAGTTGCCCACTGCCGCTGCCACGGCGCTTGAACGCAAGCAGACCGCACTGGCCCGGCTCCTGCCGCGACTTTCAGCCAATCCGCTGCGCGCAGAATTGCGCCACGCACAGGGCCGGCTTTCGCCACTGGGCGCCCGGCTCGACACGGCAGCGGGGCAAGCGGCTCATGCCCGCCGCGTGCAATGGGAGCAATTGGGCAAGCTTTTAGAAACCCTGAGCTATCGCAATGTCTTGGCACGCGGCTATGCCCTGGTGCAGGACGAAGCCGGGAACATCGTCAGCAGTCAGGCTGCGGCGCGCCCGGGCGAGGCATTGACGCTGAGTTTTGCCGATGGCGAGGTGGGAGTCGTGGTCGCCGGTGCGCCGGTTGCGCGACGCAAGACGAGCCGGTCGGGTCCGGACGAGGGCTCTCAGGAAAGCCTGTTTTGATGAGCATTCCTGTCTTATATAAAAGCGGGACAGCCAAGGAATGAGACCATGAACATTTTCGACAAGGGGTTTGCGCCCGCCGAAGCGAGCCTGCGCTATCTCGACGGCGATTATGTCGTGCTCAAGCCGGGCAGCTTTGTGCGTTGCGCCATTACCGGCAAGCCCATTCCGCTCGATGAGCTGTTCTATTGGAGCGTGGACCGGCAGGAACCCTATGCCGATGCCATTGCTGCCAATACCGCCCTGGAACGCTTCGGCAGGGGCAATTAGGGGTGGTCGAGGCGGCGCCGCGTCAGCGCTTCCTGATCATTTCCAACGGGCACGGTGAGGATTGGATCGCCTCGGCAATTGCCGCGCGGCTCACCGACAAGTTCCTGGTCGAGGCCTGGCCGGTGCTGGGAAGCGGCAATGCCTATGCCGGCATCTGCCCTATTGTCGGTCCGCGGGCGCGGCTTGAATCGGGCGGTGCACGCACGGCAAAGGGCTCGTTGCGGCGCGATCTGGCCAAGGGAGGCCTGGCCACCATCCCGCCGGCGCTGCGCTACATGCGCTCGATCCGCAATCGCTATGACCGCATTCTGGTGGTGGGCGATGCCATTGTGCCGCTCCTGGCCTGGATCACCGGCCATCGCGATCTCTATTACGTGGATTGCTACAAGACAGGCGCGGCGCGGCTCTATTCGGGCCTTGAGAAGCATGTGATCGCCCGCACCTGCGGCCGGGTGTTCTGCCGCGCAGACAATCTAGCCGAACTGTTGCGCGGGGCCGGCGTCGATGCCACGGCACCGGGCAATCTGATGATGGATACCATTCCCTTTGGCGACTATGACGCGCAGAGCCGCCGCACCCAACCATTGGCCGTCACCCTGCTGCCGGGGAGCCGCGGGGAGACAGCAGACAATTTCGCCAGGCAAATCGACGCGCTGCGCCGCCTGCCAGCTGAAACGCGACCAGATGTGTTCCTCGCCGTCGCAGGCGAGATACCGGTATCCGATCTGGCCGACGCCAGTGGGCTTCAACGCACCAATCTGCTTAGCGCAGAAGGCGATGATCTTGGCAGCCTCAGCGATGGCACCATGACCGTGCATCTGCTGCGCGGACGGGCCATGGGCAATGCACTGGCCGTGTCCGATATCGTCCTGTCGCAGGCCGGCACGGCCACAACCCAATCGCTGGGACTGGGCAAGCCGGTCATCCACATGACCAGCCCAAAGGACCGGCAATCCCGCTTTGAGGATGAGCAACGCCTTTATGGTGAGGCGCGCATCGCAGTGCCGGGCGATGCCGACGCCGTTGCCCAGGCTCTCGGTCGCCTCATCGGTTCTGCAGACGAACGGGCGCGTCTGGGGGCCATTGGCCGCGAGCGCATCGGCGGCCCGGGGGCTATCGACGAGGTTCTGACTGTTCTGCGCGCGTAAGGCGGGCCCGTTGACCCTGTGCCATCAGATGGGCCAGCGCCACCGCAAACAGCGCCGTCTGCGGCAGCACGCCGAACATGGCGTTGGTCAGTCCCAGGGTGGCATAGCCAACGATCAGCACGATAGCGGCGAGCCACAAGGCCGGATAGTCCCGCAGGCGCAGGCTCCTCAGAACGGCTGCCGGTGAGAGCAGCAGCAGGAAATAGGCCGCAATACCCATGATGCCGCCCAAAGCGGCGAAATCGGCAAAGTCGCTATGCAGGTTTTCCAGCGTATGGAGCGACGTGCGATCGGGAAACAGCTCGCGCACCAGCGGCATTAACTGGCCATAACCGATTCCGAAAATGGGTGAGGACTGCAGGGCCTGCCAGCCGGCATCCAGCAAGGCGGTACGGTTTGCGTCCTGGGCCCTGAGAAGGGCGAGCAGCACCTCCCCTGGACCGTCCTGCGACAGGGCAGAAGACATCTTTCCCGACATTCTGAGCAGCCTGGTGACCACCAGGCTGTCGCCCGCCAGCACCAAGAAGAGGACGACACCACCGACCGCCGCCAACAGCGTTGCCAGCGCCAGGCGCCAGTTCCGGAGACCGAGCAACAGAACCGGCAGGCTCACCAGGGCCAGCGCGCACCAGGCCACAAGAGGGCCGCGCGATCCGGACAGCACCACCCCGACCAGAGCCAAGGCCGGCCCGGCCAGGTAGATGAACCGCCAGCGCGCGGTGTTGGACACCAAACCGGTCAGGGCCAGAAAGCCCAGTATGGTGGTGATACCGCCAAAGTGGATCGGGTTATTGCCCACCCCGGCACGGTTTATTCCCGTAGCATAGGCCTCCCAGAGACCCATGCCGACCGCACTGGCCACCCCGAAGAGGCACAGTAGCGGCAGCGCATGCGCACCGAGCCAAAAGACCGGTCGATCCCCGCTCCGTTCCAGCAGGGCGGCAATTCCCGGCGCCGCCAGCAGCGGCAGACAGGCAAGCAGCGGCAACAGGTCCAACGGGCCGCGATAGACAAACGGCACGCTCACCGCCAGCAGCGCCAGCGCGGCATAGATCATGATCGCGGCGGGCGCGGTCAGGACCTTGCTCCGGGCATGAAGGGCCAGCCCGAGGCCAATCAGGCCACAGGCGATCACCACATAGTCCGCGACAAAGGGAGCCGTGCCCATGAAGCCGAGCCCGGCAACAAGGGCCAGTCCGCCCAGGGCGGACCGCAAGTCCAGCGTCAAGGATCAGGCCTTGTCGGTGTCGGGGTCGAGCAGGCGGTGCAGATGCACGATGAAATAACGGGTCTGGGCGCTGTCGACGGTCTGTTGCGCCTTGGCACGCCATACTTTTTCGGCAGCAGCGTAATTGGGATAGACCCCAACGATGTCCACCTGGTCCAGATCGGCAAAGGTAATGCCGTCCGTGCTGGCGAGTTCGCCGCCAATCACCAGATGCAACAGTTGCTTTTCGGTCTTTTCAGCCATGGGTCAGTCCCGCGTTTGAGGCAATTGCGTTTCAGCGACATCAGCGCCATCTGCGGCCTGGGGACACCCATAGACCTTGATCAGCGCTGCATGCAGCAGGGGTTTTAGGCTTATGTCGCCCAGCGCCGCAAGCGCTCCGTGGCGCACATCTCGTTTGTTCAATTGTGGGAACCCGGCGCAGACATCGGCAAAGTCCAGTCCGCATTCATCAAGGATCACCGCCGCGCCAGCGATATCCCAGTCCTGCGAGCCCCGCCTTGCCACGGCGGCGTCCAGTTTTCCGGTAGCGACCTGCACCAGTCTATAGGCCAGTGAGGGGTAAGCCGGTCCGCGCGCATAGTCGAGCCCGGCGGCCTGCAATTCCTGGTGCACTGCCCCCGGGGCCGGAATCAGCGGCGGCGCCCCGGCCCGGCGCATACGCTTGAGTGGCTTGCCATTCAGCCTGGCACCACCATCCTTGCTGGCCTCGTAGAGCTCATCCCGCGCCGGGGCATATACGACGCCAGCAACGGGAACGCCGTTTTCCACCACAGCCAGGGAAACTGTCCAGTAATCCTCGCCGCGCAGGAAGGCGCGCGTGCCATCGATCGGGTCGACGACAAAGACCCGTTCGCAATCTAGGCGGGACGGATTGTCGACCGTCTCTTCGCTCAGCCAGCCATAATTGGGGCGGGCCTGCAAGAGATTAGCCGCCAGAAACCGGTCCACCACGATATCGGCCTCGCTGACGGGGGAGGCATTGTCCTTGGTCCAGGTCTTGATGTCGCGCCGGAAGTAACTTGAGGCGATGATGCCCGCTGCCACCGCGCTGGAGCGGAGCAGTTCAAGATCATCTTCATAGGGTGGGGCAAAAGCCGGCATTATGCCGGCCTTTTAGGCCGCGGGCGGACATTCCACAAGTGCCGGTTGCGCATGAGCAAATGTGGCAAGGTAAACGGGGTCGCAAGGCACTGGGTTAACCGCTTCTGACTGGGTGCAATACCCTGCTAACCCTCCGGGAAAACAACATAAACTTAACCGAACCGATTAAGGGGCTGGGTAAGGGGGTGCGCTAGATTGGCCTCACAAACGGAGCACAAAAAACAAGCTCTCGAAGTTACAGGAAGGCATCAAAAATGGTTCATGGCGTTGCGATGGAAGGCTCATCAGTCGTTCTGGCCTTCGGCCGCCCGGCCGTAGCCGAGCGCCGCTTCATGGCGGCCAATGACAATGGTCCCAAGGATCCGGTCAAGACCGTCACCGTGCGCAAGATGCTCGAACAGAGCGGCGTGGCGATCAAGATCAAGGTGCCGGTGACCGAATATATCGGTGTCGCCGTTGCCACCGCGATCTCGGAAGACGGCGTCCTGACCAGCTCGATCGAACTGGTCCATTCCGACGCCGAGCTCAACTACAAGGTGTTCGAGGAAGAGGGCAATCACAACGTCGTCGCCGAATGGCAGAACTGGGGCAAGAAGCTTCGCCTGCCGCTGTTCATCAAGGCCGGCGATGGTGCCTATATGCCCTATTCCCAGCAGGTCGACGGGGTCATGCTCGGCAATGCCGCCCCGCGCCGCAAGCTGGCCGCCGACGCCTCGCGCCGCCCGCGCTTCCTCAACCGCCGCAAGCCTGGCCAGGCCGACGCGCACTGAATTCATTGCTCTCCAAAGCAAGCCGAAAAGGGTCGACCGGTGGTGCGGTCGGCCCTTTCGGCTTTTCTGTCGGCAGCTACCACACCCACTCGGCCAATAGCGCCAAAGTCAGCGCCATGCCGACATAATGGTTGTTGTAAAAGCGGTGGAACGGGTTGAGCGGGATTTCCTTGTCCAGCGTCCAGAGCTGCCAGGCCAATAGACCCGCCGCCACCAGCGAAATTGCCGCAAAGATCACCCCGCCACCGGCCATGATCGCGGCCACGTTCCAGAGCAGGAAGGCGCCGGCATAGAGCACCGCTACGGCCGGGCGGACATTGTCGCCAAAGAGCCGTGCGGTGGATTTGACGCCGACCAGCGCGTCGTCCTCGATATCCTGCAGCGCATAGATGGTGTCGTAGCCGATGACCCAGAGGATGGTGCCGACATAAAGCACCACCGGCGCCCAGCCCAGGCCCCCGGTCTGGCTCGACCAGCCCACCAGCGCGCCATAGGAAAAGGCCAACCCGAGGAAAAGCTGCGGCCACCAGGTGATCCGCTTCATGAACGGATAGATCGCCACCAGCCCGAGCGAGGCGATCGCTGCGTAAACCGTGAAGCGATTGAACTGGAACAGAATCACCGAGGCCAGCAAGGCCTGGGCAATAAGGAAATAGAAGGCTTCGCGCGTCGTCACCTGGCCCGACGGAATGGGCCGGGACCGGGTGCGGGCGACCTGCATGTCGATGTCGCGGTCGACAATATCGTTAAAGGTGCAACCCGCCCCGCGCATCAGGATGGCGCCGAGGAACATCAGGATCGCCGCCCACCAGCCAAAGCCGAATGCGGGCTGCGCCACCGCCGCGAGGCCAATGCCCCAGGCGCAGGGCCAGAACAGCAGGTAGAACCCGATAGGCCGATCCCAGCGCGCCAGGCGTCCATAGGGTTTGACCGGGTCGGGCGCATAGCGATCGAGCCAGTTGTCCTTTTGCGCGTCGGCGACGGTGCCGGTGGGGTCGGTCATGATGTGCTTGTCCAGATCGCGTTTCGCCCCGATGCTCCTTGCATCGGCCTGTTGATCAGTCCTAACTGCGCCGCAACAGCCAAGCAACTGATCAACCTACATGCCCCGCAGCCACGCCTCCCTCCCCCGCCTGTTCGTCGAGCCCGATCTTGCTGCCGGGACTGAACTGGCCCTCAATAAGGACCAGTCGCTCTACCTCGCTGCGGTGCTGCGCAAGGCGGTCGGCGACGAGGTGGTGCTGTTCAATGGCCGCGACGGCGCGTGGCTCTGCCGCCTGACCAGCGATTCGAAAAAATCGGTGACGCTGGAAACGGTCGAGCCAATCGCGCCGCAAACCCCGCCTTCCGATCTCTGGTATGGCTTTGCCCCGCTCAAATCCGAGCGGCTGGACTATGTGGTCCAGAAGGCGGTGGAGATGGGCGTGGGCATCATCCAGCCGATCACCACCCAGTTCACCCAGAACCATCGGCTCAAGCCGGAGCGCCTCAGCGCCAATGCCATCGAGGCGGCCGAACAATGCGAGGTGCTCACTGTTCCCGAGGTGGCGCCCGAGATAACCCTCGATCGGTTGTTGGACGCCTGGCCGAACGAGCACAAAGACCGCGTGCTGCTGTTCGCCGACGAAAGCGAGGCCTCGTCCTCGCCGGTCCATGCCTTGGAGCACTTGCGCGGCCAGCGCATTGGCCTGCTTGTCGGGCCCGAGGGCGGATTTTCCGAGAACGAGCGGGAAAAACTGCGCGCCCTGCCCTTCGTCCGGCCGATCAGCCTGGGCCCCAGAATCCTGCGCGCCGACACCGCGGCGGTGGCGGCGCTCGCCGTCATTCAGGCGATCATCGGTGATTGGCGATAAAAGGCGATTGCTTTCCGCCTTGCTCTCGCTATGTTCGCGCCCCAGTCTAAACCCTCAACAATGAGGACCACATGGCCGGCGTCGATACCCTCTCGCCCCAGATCGAATCGCGAGCAGACCTGATCGAGGCGATGGAGCGCGGCGCCAAGCCGGCGGATCAATGGCGCATCGGTACCGAACACGAAAAGCACGTGTTCCACACCAATCCGCTGCGCCCCGTTGCCTATGAGGGCGAACAGGGCATCCGGGCGCTGCTGGACGGCATCGAGAGGGAAACCGGCTGGCATCCCTTCTATGATGGCGACCATCCCATCGGCCTCAGGAATAACGAGATCGCGGGCGGCATTTCGCTCGAGCCAGGCGGCCAGTTCGAGCTTTCCGGCTCGCCGATGGCCGATCTGCACGGCACGGCCGCCGAGCTTGCCGAACATATGCGGGTCAGCAAGAAGGTCGCAGAACCGCTCGACATTCACTTTCTCGGGCTGGGCGTCACGCCGCTCTGGGCGGTGGAGGAAATCGCCTCCATGCCCAAGTCGCGCTATGCGATCATGACCAGATATATGGGCGAGACCGGCACGCTGGGCACATCGATGATGTATCGCTCGGCCACGGTGCAGACCAATCTCGATTTTTCCGGCGAAGCTGACATGGTCAGGAAACTGCGCGTCTCGCTGGCGCTGCAGCCGGTGGCCACGGCGCTCTTCGCCAATTCGCCTTTCGCCAATGGCCGGGAGACCGGCTATCTCAGCTACCGCAGCGAGATCTGGCGCAATACGGACGACAATCGCACCGGCATGCTGCCTTTCGTGTTCGAACCCGGCTTCGGCTTTGAACGCTATGCCGATTATGCGCTGGACGTGCCGATGTATTTCGTCATCCGCGACAAGAAATACATCAACGTGGCTGGCGAGAGCTTTCGTGACTTCCTCGATGGCCGCCTGCCGCAATTGCCCGGCGAGAAGCCGACCATCAAGGACTGGGAGGATCACCTCTCGACCCTTTTCCCGGAAGTGCGCCTCAAGCAGTTCCTCGAAATGCGCGGCGCCGATATGGGCGACGAAGCCCATGTCGTGGCGCTCTCCGCCTTCTGGACGGGCCTCCTCTATGACGAGATTTCGCTCGAAGGCGCCTGGGAGCTGGTTCGCAACTGGACCGATGATGATCGCGAGCATCTGCGCCGCGAAGTGCCGCGGCTTGGCCTCGATACACCGTTTGACCGCTCATCGATCTTCGACATTGCCGCCCAGGCCGTCGGCATTGCCGAAGCGGGCCTGGTGCGCCGCAACCGGCTCAACGGGTCCGGCCAGGACGAAACCATCTATCTCGCCCCCCTCGAAGAGACCATCCGCACCGGCAAGGCCCCGGCCCAACGCTGGCTCGACAAGTTCCATGGCGAATGGAATGGCGATTTGACGCGGATCTTCAAGGAAGCCGAGCTTTAGAGCCAAGATCTCCCTGCACTATGATCGATGACCCGGCGTTCCCTGTCTTTGGGGGCGATGGGACGCCGGGCCCAGGTTGCGTAGTCTGGACTAAGTCTCCCTATCCAGCGCCGCGATTTCCTCGTCAATGCAGGCGGCGGCTCGGCGGTTGGCCCAGACGACCCAAACGAGGAATGCTACCGTAACCATTGCCGGTAGCAGCACAGCCCAAAGCACTGCTGAGGAGTCGAGAAAGCTCGCGCCATAGATCAGCAGGAAGCCGGGCAGGAAGGGCGCTATGTACCAGCCGAACACCGAACGCAGCGCGTCGCGCTGCCGAACCAGCTCGGCCCGGTAGCTGTTGACGCTCGACTGCGCCCCGTCCGGAAATGTTGTACCACCGGTCTTGCGCCGCAATTGCAGCATGGAAACCAGAGCGCCAATGGCCAGGGCGATGAAGCCGCCGCCGACCATCAAGTCAGGCTGTCCTACCGGGCCACCCAGCAGCAGCCAAGCGCCAAGCAGCAGTGAAGCGATGATGACAATTCCGCCGGCAAGATACTCGAAGCGGTTGCGATTGCGAATGCGCTTGTCCAGCCGCCGCGAGCGGCTTTCGAGCATATCAGGTGTCAGGATTTGAGGTGTCATGTCCTGTCCTTTCCAGAGGGATTTGGGGTCAGGTGAGCTTGAATTGGGCGAGACCGTCATGCCACTGCCTCCGATTGAAAGCCCTGCGCCAGAAGCGCCTTGATGCGGTGAATGCGAGTGGCCACGGCACCGGGTGAAAGCCCGGAAATCTCCGCAATCCCGGCGGCGTCGACATCTTCGAGGTAAAGCAGCACCACTTGCCGGTCGATCGGGCGCAGCCGGCCGATCAGGGCGTAGAGCCGTTCCAGGGTCAGGGCGGTGCCGGTTGCCTGTTCGGGGGTGGCCCGCCCATCGGCAGGCTCAACATCATCGATGTCGATCCACGCACCGGCAGGGCGCGCCCGCACGGCCTTGTCCACATGGCGCGCGCAGACATTGTGCGCCACCCGGAACGTCCAGGTGGCCAGGCTGCATTGTTCGGCGAAATTTTTCAGGCTCCGCCAGAGATGCATGTGAATGTCCTGCTCCAGATCCTGGCGCAGGACCGCATCCTTTTCATAAGCCGCCGCCAGGCGCGCTATGGCCTCACCCTGCTCCCGGGCAATGGTGCGATATAGCGTCTCCCGGCTGGTCTGATCAGCCATATTGGCCTCGCCTTCTTCTTCACTCACGACACCAACAGTCGCGTTCACGGGAGGTTTCTTACAAAAACAATTGCCTCACCTGCCCGTCTCGTGCATCACGCCCGCAAACGGCACGGAGGCGAGACATGCGCGTAATGGTCATTGGTTCGGGTGGGCGCGAACATGCATTGGCCTGGAAGATTGCGCAGTCGCCGCTGGTCGATGCCCTCTTCGTGGCGCCGGGCAATGGCGGGACCGAAGGGCTGGCGACCAACCTCAGCATCGACATCACCGACCATGCTGCCGTGATCGCCGCGGCACGAGAGCACGCCATCGACTTCGTCGTCGTCGGCCCCGATGCGCAGGTGGTGGCCGGCTTGGGCGATGATGTCCGCGCCGCCGGCATCACCTGTTTCTGTCCGTCCAAAGAGGCTGGCCAGCTCGAAGGCTCGAAGAGCTTCACCAAGGCGCTGTGCGACCAATTCGATATCCCGACCGCCGCCTATGGCCGCTTCGAGGACGAGGCTTCAGCGCTGGCCTATCTCTATACGCAGGGCGCACCCATCGTGATCAAGGCCGATGGCCTGGCTGCCGGCAAGGGCGTCACCGTCGCGATGAGTGTCGAAGAGGCGGAGGCCGCCATCATCGACTGCTTTGCCGGCGCTTTCGGACAATCCGGCGCGTCCGTGGTCATCGAGGAATTCATGGAGGGCGAAGAGGTCAGCCTCTTCGTGCTCACTGATGGCGAGGCGATCCTGCCGCTGACCACCGCCCAGGACCACAAGCGGGCCTTTGATGGCGACCAGGGTCCCAATACCGGCGGCATGGGCGCCTATTCGCCGGCCCCGGTGATGAGCAAGGCCGTCTATGACGAGACCATGGCCCGCATCATCGAGCCGACCGTGCGCGGCATGGCCAGGCGCGGCACGCCCTATGCCGGGGTGCTCTATGCCGGGCTGATGCTGACCGAGGACGGCCCCAAGCTCGTCGAATACAATGCCCGCTTCGGCGATCCGGAATGCCAGGTGATGATGATGCGCATGGAGAGCGATATCGTGCCCCTGCTCCAGGCGGTCGCCACGGGTACGTTGGCCGGCCACGATGTCGCCTGGAAAGACCAGTTTGCCCTGACCGTCATCATGGCCACTCAGGGCTATCCCGGCGACTATGGCAAGGGCAGCGAGATCGGCGGCGTCGAGGGGCTCGATAGCGACACGCTGACTGTGTTCCACGCCGGAACGAAGCGTGATGGCGCGCGTTTATTGGCTAATGGCGGGCGTGTGCTCAATGTCACGGCGCTCGGGGCATCGGTCAGCGAGGCACAGAAACGTGCTTACACAGGCGTGGACGCAATTGTTTGGCCAGAAGGCTTCTGCCGCCGCGACATCGGCTGGCGCGAAATCGCCCGCGAAAGCTGAACCATTCTTCAATCTAAAGACGCTAAGCTATCTTCGGACCGTCTTTGACGCAGACCCGCCCGAACGCCCACTGACGCCGCTGCAAAGGCGCGGGCTCGCCCTGGCGGAGCGGCTGCGCCGGAAAGGTGCGGAGCGTGGCACGATGAAAGCGAGCAGCGAACCGAAAATTGGTGTTGCCCTGGGCGGCGGCTCGGCGCGCGGCCTGACGCATATCCCTTATATCGAGGCCATGGACGAACTCGGGCTCAAGCCAGCAGTGATCTCGGGGACCTCGATCGGCGCCCTGATCGGGTCGGGCTGGGCCGCCGGCATGTCCGGCAAGGAATTGCGCGAACACTCCTTTGAAGTGCTGGGCACGCTGCGCACCATTGCCAGCCGTCTCTGGGCCACCCAGATCCGCGGGCTGGGAGGCCTGCTCAAGAACGGCATCTCCATGCAGATCGAAGCGACCAATGTGGTCGATGCCTTCCTGCCCGAGAATTTCCCGCTTGAATTCAAGGACCTCAAGGTACCGCTCTATGTGGTGGCCACCGATTTCCAGTCCTGGCACCAGGTGGTGTTCAATTCGGGCCTGCTGCGCCCCGCCATTTCCGGTTCGCTGGCAATCCCAAGCTTCTTCAAGCCGGTGGTCTATAACAACCATCTGCTGGTCGATGGCGGCGTGGTCAATCCGCTGCCGCTCGACCAGGCTGATATCGGCACCGATTTCCTGATCGGCATCGATGTGGCGGGCGACCCGTCGGCCAACCTGACCAAGACCGACCACAAGGCCATCGATATCTGGTTCGGATCGGCCCAGATCATGATGCATTCGCTCACCGCGCACATGATGGCGGCCTATCCGCCCGATATCTATATCCGACCGCGCGTCTCCCATATCGGCGCCATGGAGTTCTGGCGGGTGCGGGAAATCATCGCTCATGCCGATGCCGAGAAGGACCGCTTCAAGCGCATGCTCGAGCACAAGATTGAAGCCTATATCCAGAACCAGATCGAGCCGATCGACTCCAACCCCAACGACTGACCCTACTGAGCGACCTGCACCACGACACTGCCCCGCTTGCGGCCGGTATCGGCATGGGCGTGGGCGGCAGGCATGTCGGCCCAGTCGTAGATCTGATCAATATGGGGTCGATAGTACCCTGAAGCCGCCAGGCGACCCAGTTCGACGATATCCTCGAGCCGCTCGTCGGCAGGCCCGGCGATCATGCGCCTGCCCTCCGGTCCCTTGCGCAGGCTGCCCAGCATTTCCTTCATGGCCCCGGCGATGGCGAGATAGCGCCCATTGGGCTTGAGCAGCTTTTGCGCCGTCGCGAAATCCATCGCCCCGACCGTATCGGCGATAACGTCGAAACGCTCGGCGAACCGGGTCACATCGGTGCTGTGGTAATCAATGACCGTATCGGCCCCATGCGACCGGACGAGGTCCAGATTGCCGGCGCTGGTCGTCGCGGTGACCTCGGCGCCCTTGAGCTTGCCCAATTGCACCATGGCCGAGCCAACGGCCCCCGATCCGCCAAGCACCAGCATGGATTGCCCCGCACCCACCGCGCCCCGGCGCAGATAGGTCAGCGCCGTGCTGCCGCCAAAGCACAGCGCGGCGGCGGTATGCATCTCCACCCCTGCAGGAATATGTGCCACCGGCCCAGTTTCCTTGAGCACGATATATTCGGCATGAGCGCCCATCCTGCCGCCGGGAAAGGCATAGACCGCCTCGCCGGGCGAGAACTTGGCCACCCCCTGCCCCACCGCCTCGACCACGCCGGCGAGTTCTGTGCCCAGGATGGGTTGGCGCGGCCGGTTCCAGCCCAGCGCCAGGCGCCCCAGCGTCTTCATGCCGGGTGGAAAATCGCAGGCGCGGATGCGACGGTCTCCAGAGTTAACGGTAGTGGCATGCACCTTGACCAGGATTTCTCCGGGCTTCGGAACGGGCTTGGGTGCCTCTTCGAGGCGCAGCACTTCAGGGCCGCCATAATGGCGGGCAAACCAGGCTTTCATGTTCTGCTCCTTTGGACCTAGGGGTCCTTTTTGGCGCCGGCCTTCCACTGGAAGACCGCGCCGATCTCGACCCCGAAGACCTCCGCAATGCGGAAGGCGGCTTCGAGCGAGGGGGAATATTTGTTCTGCTCGATGGCGGCGACGGTCTGGCGGGTCATGCCGATGGCGTCGGCCAATTGCTGCTGGGTCATCTCGCCATGGTCAAAGCGCAGGCGCCGTATGGTGTTGGAAATGGGCGGCGGGGTCGGCATCAGGCGTACCGCCGGTATTGGATGATGACGATGATTTCGCGCACCACGGCGGCAAAGGCAGAGACGAAGAGGATCAGGTTGATCAGCATGATCGCCGTCGCTCCCACCGGATCGATGGTGAAGTCAGCGCGCGCAATGTCGGTGATCCATTTGCTCGCCAGCACGATGGCGACCAGCAGGACCTCCAGCAGCGCCAGCCCGAAGCGGTTCGAAATGGCCTCGATCCGCATCTCCATCTCGTCAGCCGGCGGGTCGAATGCCTGCCCGCCGAGGCGCGCCGCGATCATTGCCGCCGGCAGCATGATGATCACCGCAATCCCAAAACACCAGAGGAACCGCCAGAACAGCGCATCCCCATCCAGCTCCCGCGCGGCAAAGTCGGCCCAGACGCCCCAGAAATACCAGCCAAAGATCACCAGCGAGATCGTTACCGCGATCCACGCCACCTTTTCCCGCATCGACATCCGCTAGCTCCGTGCCAAACATCCTTGGCGTTATATCGATCATTTCAAACATGATGTCAATGATTTTTTACATCATGTTGCATATGGCTTCCACGGCGGTCCGACCAAAGCCTAGTCCCTGAGCTTTTTGAAGAACGCCGTCAGCATGGCCTCGGCCCGCCCTGCGGAAAGGCCGCCGATCACCTCGGGGCGATGGTGGCAGGTGGGCTGCTCAAACAGGCGAATGCCGTTTTCCACCGCCCCGGCCTTGCTGTCCTCGGCGGCAAAATAGATCCGGCGCAGGCGCGCATGGGCGATGGCGCCGGCGCACATGGCGCAGGGCTCGAGCGTGACATAGAGGTCGCAGCCATCCAGCCGTCCGGTGCCGCGCGCCGCCAGCGCCGTCCGGATCGCCAGCATCTCGGCATGGGCAGTCGGGTCACCCAGCGCCTGCATGCGGTTGCGCTCGGCGGCCAGCACGGTCTCCCCTTCGACGATCACGGCGCCCACCGGGGCCTCGCCTTGCGCGGCAGCTTCCTCGGCCAGGACCAGGGCCAGTTCCATGGGCGTGGTTGGCTTGGTCATCACTTCCCTTCCGCCCTCTGCTCACGACACTGCGCACCCGCATAGCGCAGGCAGCGGATTATTGCACGTGTCCCGGCACCTTAGCCGGGCCGTGCGTCAGTCCGGCGCGTAAATCTGCGGATCGATTGCCGCTTTCAACGCCTCCAACTCGCCTTGCGTCCATCCCTCCGGCTGGGTGACCTCCACCCAGGCGTCGATATAGTCGGCCGGGGCGTAGACATGGCCATGACCGACTGGCGGGGTCTGGGCCAGGGCCGCATCCAGCGCCAATTGCAGGAACGTAATCACCGGATACCAGTTGAGCGCCGGCGAGACATCGGGGCCACGCGGTTCGTTGAACCAGTCCGGTCTTTGCCAGTCGGCATCGAAGGAAAAGAACACGATCGGGTCACTGGCATATTGCAGGAAAACGATGCGCATCGGCCCCCAGGACAGGCCCTCCCAATCCCTGGCGCCGGACTGGTTCATGAAGCGCACCGCCGATGAATTGCCAAAGCGCGGCAGCCAGGCGGGCGATCCGGGCTGGCGGCTTTCGGTCATGCGGCTCCAGATCGGGCTGGAAAAGGGCGGTCCGGCCCAGAGCGCCCCATCGAACGGGTCGGCCAGCACATCATAGACCGTGGTCGAGTTCTGCGAGGCCAGCGCCCCAAGGCTGAGGCCGTGCAGATAGAGCCTGGGCCGGTCATCGCGCGGCAATTGCGTCCAATAATTATAGACCGTGTTGAACAGCGCCTGGGCGGTTTCGGTGCCCAGTTCCGGCTCGACCCAGAGCGAGAGCACGCTGGTCAGATAAGAATATTGCACCGCCACGCTCGCCACGTCCCCGCCATGGAGATATTCGAGCGTATCGATGGCCGCCCGATCCACCCAGCCGGTCCCGACCGGCATCACCAGCACCAGCACCGAGCGCTCAAAGGCGCCAATGCGCACCAGTTCGGCCAGCGCCAATTGCGCCCGCTCGGTCACTGTCGGCGCCGAACGCAGGCCAACATAGCTGCGGAGAGGCTGCATGGCCGGCTTGCCGGTCATGGCCTCAATCGTGGCCGCATCGGGCCCCGATTGCACATGGACCCGGGAGTCCCGGCCAATCGTCTCCCATTCGATCAGCGACTGGGCGCTGCCGGTCTGGAACCATTGGCCGGGCGGCTCGGCATCGGTCTGCACCAGCGCGTCGAGCCGCTCATAGAAATTATCGGCGGCCCGCAGCGCCGCGCGCAGGAACAGATTGTTGACCAGGATGCTGACCAGCAGCGCCACCAGCGCTGTCGCCACCACGAAGGCGGCCCGGCGCGGCATGTGCGGCAGCAGCCAGCCCCAGACCAGCCGGATGATGGTGACCAGCAATTTGCCGAGCACGAGGATGACCGCGGCTATGGGCAGGGCAAAGGTCGCGATCTGCAGTGGCTGGCTTTCCTCCACCGGCGGCATCTCCATCACCGCGCGCACCGAATTCTGCCATGTGTTGGAATACCACAGCGCCACCAGCACCAGCCCGATACAGACCAGCCCGACCAGCACGCCCAACAGGCGCGTCACCCGGCCCGGCGGTACCTTGAGCCCGAGGAACCCCCACAGCCAATGCGCCAGATTGCCAAAGCCATAACCGATGGCAAAACAGCACCCCGAGAGCACGCCCTGCACCAGCTCGGTCCGCGGCAAAAGCGAGGGCGTCAGCGACAGCGCAAAAAAGACCGACCCGACCAGCAGCCCGGGCGGCGAGAGATGATAGGCCACCGCATCCCAAAGGTCATTTGCCCTTTGGGCCCAATCCTTTGGCGGGCGCGAACCAGTTCTCGACATGGCCGATAGGTGAACCCGGAAGAGTGACGGGGTCAATGCTGCTGACCATTTGGCAGGGCCCGACCGCCTCCAGGCCTGGATCAGTAGGCCAGCCCAAACTGGATCTCTATCTACTGGTAGCCCGCCTTTGGCCCGTCGTAAGAATGATAGAGTTCCCGGCTTTCGCCAGAAAACGCATGACGGGACTGTTCAATCGCCTTGATCAGTGGCGCATACCCTTGGGTGAAAAGTGTGCGGATCGGACCTTGATGCACTTGAGCCGCCACCATGATTGGCTCGAGATGCATGAGCTCAAACGGACCATCATAGGACGCGGGCTTGGAAATCGGCCTGCAGCAACGCCAGTCAAACAGCGTCTTGCCGTCCTTGGGGAGATTGTATGAGACAAACACCCAGGGATCACCCGGAATTAATCCCAGGCGTTTGATATCGGCATCAATTTGCGGACATATTTCAGCGGCAGCGGCTTTAACCTGCGGAATTGTCAGGCGCCGGCTCTGGCTCAGGACCCATAGGTCCTCTGTCTCAACGATCTTCATTGCTCACCTCTCGACCCACGATTATCCGGCGTCGAGATAGCAGACAAACTCAACTGTAGATTGCTGTTCCCATTTGGCGCTGAATCATGCGCCATGTCGGTAAACTATTCCAATGGCTGCGGTCTTACGTGCAAATCGGACGCTCGTGCCATGCGCTGATGAACGGAAGGAGCGGGTGGATGACCGGCAGTTTGGGGGTGGATTCCTGCCCGACGGCTTCCGCGCGGTGTAGTTGGGAAAGCTGCCATTCAGTTGGCCGCGGCGTGCCTCGACCGCAACGCGCTCCATTGTCGCTGTCAGCAGGCCACACTTCTTCCCAAACTGGTCATTTCTCTGGAGCTTGGACGGCACGCCTCCCAAACCCGCAAGAAAGTCTCGGACTGTTTTCAATGTGCTGGGAATGTGCCACGTGTAAAACCGGCCATGGGTTCAGCGAAGCGGACCACTCGCCTAGAGTAGGACCAATGCGACGGGGCGCGAGGGCATGGCGAGAAGAAGTGCGGTATCGAAGGCGATCTATACACGCCACATCCGGCTTTACCGTGTGCTCAATGATGCGTGGATATTCACGGAGCTGCTGCGGCCCGACCTTGAGGATCGGGCCAAAAAGCTCCGAACCTCGAAAAGCAAAGTCAAACGGCCGTATCGGGTGCCGAAGCGCGATAGCACCGTGATCAGCAAGCGGCGCGATGAAGATATAGGCCTGATCTTCCACGCCCAGCATGAGCGGGGCATTTTCGAAACGAACATCGTCTCGCTGGTATCGCGTACCGAGGCTTTCATCCAGGACAGCCTCGCAATCGTCGCAACGGCCTATCCTAAGAAACTGTCGGTGCTCGCCGACAAGGGCGGCATACCGCTCGACCTGTTCTTAGAGCATGAGGAGCGCGAGGATGTGATCCGGCGCTTCGTCGCTATGAAGTGCGAGGGGCTGATGTTCGGTAAGCCTTCAGAATATCTCGAAAAGGCAGCCAAGGTGCTGACGATCGAGTTGGATGCTGATGTCGTTAAGGCGTTTATCGAGATAAAAGCCTCGCGGGACATCATCATCCACAACAGCGGCCGCATCAACAAACTCTATGTCGAGAAGGTAGGCGATCAGCGCCGCGGGGAGGATGGCGAGGAACTCGTGATCGACCGGGAATATTTCCGTCACGTCATCATCACGCTGAAAAAGCTATCGGGCGAGATTCAGTCGAAGACCGAGGAAAAGTACAATTAGTGATGATCGCCGCCGGTTCGAGGGTGGACCGGGGGAAGAAATGAGGCAGAGAAAGCTTGGGGTATTGGTCGAGTCCCAACTTAACGATCAAGATGGGGACGGCTCCTGCCAGTCCGCCGATCGTAGTCTACGCCGCCAGCCGGGCCGGCTCTATGGGGTGAGATGCAGACTGGCAGGAATTAGGATGAAGCTAGACCGCTGTATTTCACATGTTAAGTACCAAGACGTTTGGTAGATACGGGTAGTCTACAGCACCCCCAGCGTACGAACTAAATTCAACACGCAGGACCAAACAGCTTGTGCCGCCTCCCCCACAGGTACTTCAGCGAACTTTGTCGCCAAATATGCGCTGGCGCCATAGAACGCCGCCTCCAGCTTTTTCACGGTGAACACGCCGGCTTTGACCAGCTCCGCACCTTGCTTGATGTTGGCGATTGCTTGAGTGGTGTCAGATGAGGCGAACGCCGCGATCTGATTGTTTGATGCCAATAGCGCCACCAACTTATCGACACTTGCGCTCAACGCGGACAGCTCAGCGGTACCTCGAGCATCTAGCAAAGTGTTCTGATTTGAATAGCGTAGCGGCTCAAGGTCATCAAAGGCTGCAAACGCATCTTCCATTTGTTCGCAAACGTCGTCCGCGTCCATCTGTAAGAATTTAGAAGCAGCTCGTCCTATGGGTGTCGTTGGTTGCCGAAGCTCTGCGATACCAAGGCTGGTTATCTCTATCGTGTTCAAAATTTCGAACTCGTACTCCTCATCAAGCGCCAAGTAGTCACCCGACCCGACACCGGTATTTTGAGCAACACCGTTGGTCTGGCGAAACGGATCATGGCCCGAGTATGCCTCCGCTAATCCGAGCTTCTGCAACCTTCGAAGGGCCATCACGTAATCCCGCTCTGAATAGAACGACATCGATAGTGGTTCGTATAGGTGCTTTAGCTGATTTAACTGCGTCAGACCTTGTGGTTGCCCCTTGCGTGCCGCGATTAGCATGATCGCAGCCAAAGGTCTCTCGACCGCACTAGATCGCAACCTTCGTAGTGTCAGGTTTTGGAAGATCAGTCTTCGCACTTGTTTGTCTGAAATGGGGTCGAATCCTGCCATCCCCTCCGCCCACCCACCCTTTGTCCCCCCCAGAGGGGGCGGGAGACGAGGAACACAAGCGCTGCGGCCTGCACCTCCCTCCCCCTTGTGGGCTTCGAACCGGCCGGAGGCAATTTCGCTCCGGTGGAGCGAAATTAGGTGAGAAGGCTAAGAGAGCTAGGCTCGAATGGCTGGAAGCGAGATAGGACTTAGCGTCAGCTAAGTCCGTTGAATCGAGCAGGGTGGGGGTGTCGGCCTCTCAACGCATTGAGACGGCAGGCAATTCACAAAATAATCC
>Ga0207773_100189_pt1 | contig 46188 bp, 42 predicted proteins | sample TtaePargueraPR_2_FD_187281 | JGI IMG/M metagenome (GOLD analysis project Ga0207773, IMG submission 187281) | Aerobic enrichment media microbial communities from Bioluminiscent Bay, La Parguera, Puerto Rico - Tt and M1 (3) (SPAdes) | ecosystem: Environmental > Aquatic > Marine > Unclassified ...
GCCCCGCGCCGGATACGGGTCCGAGCCTACTCGATCCAACCCTGCTCCCGGTAGTAGCGCGCGGCACCTTCGTGCAGCTCGATGCCGAGGCCCTGGTGCATCGTCTCGGGCTGCCAGCCCTCGAACGAGGCGTGGGTCGCGATCAGACGATCCCGGTTCTCCGCGATCGCCCGGGTGAAGTTGTAGACAAAGTCCTCGTCCAGATCCGTGGTCGCGAAGTAGACATAAGGCATGCCCACCGTGATCACGTCCTCGGGCTGGTTGGGATAGGTCTCGGCCGGGATCACGATCTCCAGCATGCCCCAGTCGTTCACCAGCTGCTCGCTGACCTCCGGCGAGATCGACATGATGGTGGAGCCATCCCGTGCCGACATCAGCTGCACCACCTGCGCGGAGGGCGGGTTGATGAAGAAGTTGACGAGGTCGAACTGGCGGTTGCTCCAGCCGTCCGAGCGGCCGGAGGTGTTGAGCAGCTCGACGCTGCCGCCCCACGACTCGATATCGGCGAAGGTGATATCGTAGGCGGCCAGCACTTCCTCCAGCGTGAACAGCTCGGTCGAGCCGGTCGGTCCGGTGGCGGTCTGCAGCGCCGGCTGGTTCGCGGCGATGTCCTCGAAGGTCACGTCGCCGTCGACCACGACGTGCAGCGCGTTGGCCGTCATGCCGGCGATGGCGCGCAGTTGCGGGAACGCCTCGGCGTAGAGGTCGTTGTTGCCCTGCTGAGCGAGCAGGAGAAACGGCCCGTAGGAGATGCCGATGTCCGACTGGCCGGTGCCGACGCGCAGCGGGTTGCCGACGCCGCCGGCGCCCGGCACGACGGAGGTCGGCTGCCCGTCATAGTTCGCGTTCACCAGCTCGGCGATCTGCGAGGCGACGGGATACCAGCCGCCCGTCGGGCTGCCGGAGATGATCTCGACACCCTCATGGCTTTGCTGCGCCATGACGGGGGTCGCCAATGCCGCCGCCGTGATGGCGATGGTGGCCACGGTCGACTTGAGAAGGTTCTGCATGGTCTGCCTCCATTCTGCAGTGGATGCCCCGTCGGCCGGGGTTCTTGCTTGGTTGGTGGGTCGGGTGATGCGAGTTTCGCGATGTCCGGCTGGTTCGTCCTCCGCTCGAGACCGGCTCAGTAGCCGAGTGCCGGATCGACGACGTTGCGCAGCGGCTCGCCCGCATGCCAGCGCCGAAGATTGTCCATGAAGATGCCCGTGACGCGCCGTTCCCAGCCCTGGATGTCGCTGGAGGAGTGCGGCGTCACGATGACGTTGTCGAGATCCCAGAAGGGGCTGTCCGCCGGCAGCGGCTCGCGCTCGAACACGTCGAGCGCGGCGCCGGCGAAGGTCCGCCGACGCAACCGGTCGAGCAGGGCGTCGGCGTCGACGATGCCGCCCCGCGATACGTCGATCAGATGGCCCGTCGGCGGCAGCGCGTCCAGCACGTCGCCGGAGATCAACCCACGCGTCTGCGGGGTGAGCGGCAGGCAGATCGCCAGGTAGTCCGCGCGCCCGGCGACCTCTGTCAGCGCCTCGGGCCCGTAGACCGCGTCCGCCTCCGGCAATTCGGCCGGTCCGCTCGCCCGCACCGCCTCCACCCGCATGCCGTGCTGACGCCCGATGGCGCCGACCGCGCGACCGACCGCGCCGAAGCCGACCACGCCCAGCGTCTGGCCCTGCAGGCTGCGGCTCTCATAGGCGGCCCAGCGATACTCCGCCTGCTGCACCAGGTAGTCGCGGATGCGCAGGTTGAACATCAGCATCATGCACAGGACGTGCTGGGCCATGATGTCGCCGTGGATGCCCGACGAGTTGGTGACGGTGATGCTGTCCGGGCGCCAGGGCAGCAGGTGGTCGATCCCCGCCCCGCCGGCATGCACCCATTTCAGCCCCGGGCGATCGACCAGCTTGTCGCGCGGGAACGGCGCCCGGCCGATCTTGAAGCAGAGCGCCACGTCCGGACGGCTTTCCTCCAGCGCGGCGTCGAGATCCTCGTAGCGCGTGCAGGTGGTGAAACGGGCGATGTCCCCCGCCGGCTCGAGATCGGCGGCGAAGCTGTCGGCCTTGCCGCTGAGCACGAGAACCCGGTGGGTCGCGCCGTTCATGCCTGTCGGGCGATCGCTCAAAGCCCTCCTCCGCGTCGCTGCATCCGATCCGGATGGCCGTTCCGGCGTGCCGGACGACCCCGATCCCGGTCAAGGATTGAAGACAGTCGACTGTATACCATTCACACTTCCCGTCAAACCCAACTTGCGTGGCGGGGCCAGATTTCTGGGCCGCCGATCCCGCGAAACCGCTCAGGAAATCCCCAGCGCAGCCATGGCCGCGGCGAGCTCGCCATGCGCCTTCTCGTCGAGCGGGAGGACCGGGTCGCGCGGCGCGCCCGCCGGTTGTCCCAGGATCGTCAGCGCCGCCTTCAGCGCCGCCGGCCAGGTGCCCGTGTTCATCAGCATCTGGTAGATTTCCGACAGTCGGTGGTGCAGCCGGCGATACTCCTCGCCTGGCTTGGCGCGGGCCACCTCGACCAGCCGCCCGGCATCGGCACCCAGCAGTTCCGGCCCGGTGGCGATGAAACCGGCGGCGCCGAGCGCCAGGCCCGGCAGCAGGAAGTAGGACGGCCCCACCATCACCTGCATGCGCGCGCCGTAGTCGTGGATCAGCCGGCCGAGACGCGGGAAGTCGCGGTCGGATTCCTTGATGCCGATGACCGGCGTCTCCTCGATCAGGCGCCCGATCAGGTCTAGCGGCATCGAGTGGCCGGCCCGGCGTGGCGAGTTGTAGGCCACGATAGGCAGGCCGCTATCGGCGGCGACGCGGTCGAAGCGCCGCAGCACCTCGTCCGCCGTTCCCTTCAGGACGTAGGTCGGCGGCATCATCAACAGGGCGTCCGCGCCATTGTCCCGGGCGGCCCGCGCGTAGGCCAGGCTGGCGTCGAGCGTCGGCGCCGAGGAACCGGAGATGATCGGCACGCCCTCCCCGCCCACCTGCTTGGCGAGCGCGGTCAGCCGGCCGCGTTCGGCCGGCGACAGGGCCCAGCTCTCGCCGTTGTCGCCGGCGATGCACAGGCCCGTGGCGCCATTGCCGATCAGCCAGGCCGCGATCTCCTTGAAGGCGCCCTCGTCGATCGCGCCGTCGCGGGCAAAGGGCGTGACGATGGCGGGAACGAAGCCGTGCAGATCGGATCTGTCCATGGTCGGTGACTGCCTTTCCTGCTGGTTGCCGGTGGGTCCCCGGCGGGTCAGTGCGGCGTCGGGTCGGGGAGATCGACGCACCAGACCGCGCCCTCCTCCGACTCGACGACATGAAGGGTTCCGTCCGACCCGAAGGCGACTGAGGTGGTCCATCGCCCCTCGGTCGGCACCACGAACAGCGGGTCGCCGACGGGGTCGAACACATAGGCGCGGCCGGCCTGCGCCTGGGCCACGGCCAGCCGGCCGGTGCGTGGACAGACCGCCAGCCCGTCCGGCCCCAGCCCGCCGGAGAGGGCGAGGTAGACGCCCGCCATCGCCGGCCCCTCGGCGGGCAGCGGCAGGGAGACGCGCCACACCGCGTTGGCCCGCGTCACCGCCACGAACACCGAGCGGCCGTCGGCGGCGATGGCGACGCCGTTCGGATAGGGAATGTTGTCGAGCACGAGGTGCAGGCCGCCGTCGTCCACCGCTCCGGCGTCGAGGCGGTAGAGGCGACCGACCGGCTGGGCGAGGCTGGAGCGGCCGCTATCGGTGAACCAGAGGTCGCCGTCCGGCCCCGGCGCGGCGTCGGAGAGGCCGAGAAAGGCGGTGCTGCCGCTGCCGGTGATCCACGGCGCCGGTTGCGCGGCCCCCTCCTGCCAGCGCAGCAGTCCACGGTCATAGTCGAGAAGTACCAGGCCCGACGACCCCCAGGGCCGCGCGGCGTGCGGTGTGCCGCCATAGTCGACAAGCGTGGTCCAGCCGCCATCCACGCCGACGCGGAAAATCCGGCCATAGGCGACGTCGCACAGCGTCAGTCTCGCCGCGTCGTCGACCCAGGCGCCCTCGAGGAAGGAGTGCAGCGCGCGGCCAGGCCGGGTCATCCGAGCCCAGGCAGACGGGGCGCCCCGCCAGCGCAGCGCCTCGGGGAGCCGCGCATGACATGCCGCGCTCAGGACCTGGAAATCGCTGACTGTGATCAATGAAGCCCGATGTCCCTCGACCTGTTCGCCGCCCCGTCCGGAGGCGCCCTCGACGGTGTCCTTCCGCGGCCCCGCCCCCGCCGTTTCGACATCGGCGCCCGCCGTCTGGGCGGCAGGCCGACGTTCCGGTCGGCGCGAACGAGTGGCGTTGTTTTACCCGTCGTTCTATGTTTTATATATCAACGATACTGGCCACGCAACAGGGCCGCGCAACAGGGATGACCGCATGAACCGGGTGATGCCCCTCTATCGGAACCGGGTCAGCAGCCTGCTGCACCGGTCGCTCACCGAGGGCATGCCGACGGTGGTTGGCGGATCCGGCGCCTGGCTGGTCGACGCCGACGGCCGCCGCTATCTGGACGCCTGCGGCGGTGCGGCGGTCTCCTGCCTCGGCCACAACGACCCGCGCATCAACCGGGCAATCGCCGGGCAACTGGACCGGGTCGCCTACGCCCATTCCTCCTTCTTCACCAACGAGCCGGCGGAGCAGCTGGCGCGCACCCTGGTCGACCGGGCGCCCGACGGCTTCGGCGACGGTGCGGCGATGTTCCTCGGCTCCGGTTCGGAGGCGATGGAAGCGGCCCTGAAGCTGGCCCGCCAGCATGCGCTGGAGACCGGTGCCGTGGAGCGCAGCGTGGTCATCGCGCGCGACATGGCCTATCACGGCAACAGCCTGGGCGCGCTGGCCGTCGGCGGCCATCGCGGCCGGCGCCGGCCCTACGAACCGCTGCTGATCGACGTGGCCCGCGTCTCGGCCTGCTATCCCTACCGGAACCTGGCGCCGGGCGAGACCGAGACCGACTACGGCATCCGGCTCGCCGCCGAGCTCGACCAGACCATCCGCCGGCTGGGACCGCGGCGCGTGCTCGCCTTCGTGCTGGAGCCGGTCTGCGGCGCCACGCTCGGCTGCGTGCCGCCCGCGCCCGGCTATCTCCGGCAGGTCGCGGAGGTCTGCGCCCGGCACGGCGTCCTGCTGATCGCCGACGAGGTAATGTGTGGCGTCGGCCGCACCGGCAGCTTCTACGCGGTTGAGCAGGAAGGCGTGGCACCCGACATCATCACCGTCGCCAAGGGGCTGGGCGCCGGCTACGTGCCGATCGCCGCCACGCTCGCCTCGGGCCGGGTGATCGAGGCGTTGCGACGGGGCAGCGGCGGTCTCGCCAACGGCCACACCTATATGAGCCACGCCGCCTCCTGCGCCGGCGCGCTCGCCGTGCTCGAGGAGATCGACCGAGACGACCGGCTGGCGGATGTCCGGACGCGCGGCGACAGCCTGCGTCGCAGGCTGGAAGCGCGCTTCGGCGATCATCCCCTGGTTGGCGAGATCCGCGGACGCGGCTTCTTCCAGGCGATCGAGTTCGTCGCGGACCGGCGGTCCAAGGCACCGCTGCCGCCCGAACGTCGCTTCGCGCCGACCCTGAAGCGCCTGGCGATGGCCCAGGGCCTGCTGGTCTATCCGGCACAGGGCTGCGTCGACGGCAGTGCCGGCGACCATGTCGTCATCGCGCCGCCCTACACCATCACGGAGGACGAACTGGCACTGGTCGTTGACCGCCTGGCGCGGGCGATCGACGACACCGTGGCGGCATGCGCCATCCCCGACTGATCCCGTACCACCGCACGCCCGCGAAGGAACCCCACCGCATGGCCGACAAGACCATCCTGACCTGCGCCGTGACCGGCAATCTGACCCGGCCCGAGCAGAACCCGAAGCTGCCGGTCGAGCCGCAGGACATCGTCCGTTCCGCACTGGAGGCGGCGGCGGCCGGCGCGGCGATCCTGCATCTGCACGCGCGCGACCCGGAGACCGGCAAGGGGTCGATGCGGCTCGAACTCTACCGCGAGATCGTCGAGGGCATCCGGGCCCGCAACACCGACGTGATCATCAACCTGACCACAGGCGAGGGTGGCCGTTTCGTGCCGACGCCCGGCGAGCCGGCGAAAGCCGCGCCGGGATCGACGCTGACGACGCCGGAGCACCGCGTCGCCCATGTCGAGGCGCTGCGGCCGGAGGTCTGCACCCTCGACTTCAACACCATGTGGTCGGGTCAGGCGGCGGTGATCAACGCCCCGGCCAATCTCGAGATCATGGCCGAGCGCATCAAGGCCGCCGGCGTGCGGCCGGAGATCGAGTTGTTCGACAGTGGCGACATCGCCATGCTGAAGGACTTTATCGCGCGGGGACTGCTGGATACGCCCCTGATGGCGCAGCTGGTGCTGGGGGTGCGCTTCGGCGCCGCGGCCGACAGCAGGACCATGGCCTATCTCGCCGCCCAGTTGCCGCCCGGCACGCTGTGGGCCGCTTTCGGCGTCGGCCGCTTCGCCTTTCCGATGCTCGTCCAGTCCTACCTGCTCGGCGGCCATGTGCGCATCGGCATGGAGGACACGGTCCACATCGCCAAGGGCCAGCTGGCCGACAGCAACGCGCAGCTGGTCGAGAAGGCGGTCGGCCTGGTGGAGAGCCTCGGCGGCGAGATCGCCAGCGCGGCCGAGGCGCGCAGCATGCTCGGCCTCTGAGCCGCGTCAGCCGGCGTGGCCCAGCTTGGCCGAGATCCGCCGCGCCGCTTCCCGGGTCCGATCGATATAGTCCTGCTCCGGCCGGGCCGGGTCGAAGGCGCTCACCGGTCCTGAGATGTCGATGGCCGCGACGACGCGGCCGCCGCGGTCGCGCACAGGGGCGGAGACCGACTGACCGCCCGCCTCGGCGATGCCGTGGCTCATCACATAGCCGTCGCGGATGGCCCGGTCGATGGCCCGGCGCAAGGCCGGCAGCGTGGTCGGCGTCAGGCGGGTCAGCCGCGCCAGGGCCTGACCGTCATAGAGGGTGCCGAGTTCGTCCTCGTCGAGATCGGCCAGCATCAGCCAGCCCATAGGCGAGCCGTGCGCCGGCCGCCGGGCGCCGACATTCATGTTCGACAGGAATCCGGTGCGCGTCTGGATGCAGTCGAGGAACAGCACGTCGCGGCCGTCGCGGATGGCGAGATGCGAGGAGATGCCGGTCTCGTCCCGCAGCGCTTCGAGGTCGGCGCGCGCGAGCTCGACCAGGCTCTGGCTCGAGAGATAGGCGAAGCCGAGGCTGAGCACCCGGGAGCCGAGCCGGTAGGCGCGCCCGCCCTCGGTCTCCTCCAGGAAGCCCATATGGGCGAGCGTGTAGACGGTCCGGAAGGCGGCCGAGCGGCTGATGCCGAGCTCGCGCGCCACTTCCGACGTGCTGAGCGGCCGAGCCAGCCGGCCGAACACCTCCAGCATCGCCAGGCCGCGGTGCAGGCCGGACACGAAGTAGCGGTCATGGAGATCGGATTTCGCCGCGTCGCTCATGGCACGGGTTTACATGTAAACCCGCGTCGACGGAACCGGGCGCGCTCCGCGCTACGCCGCCGGCACGGCGCGGCGCGGCGGCTCGCCACGGAAGAACCGCTCGACCTCCTCGGCAGCGAGCGATTGCAGACGGCCGATGGCGCGGTCGGAATACCACGACAGGTGCGGCGTCAGCAGCAGGTTCGGGGCCGTGCGCAGCGGGCTGTCGTCCGGCAGCGGCTCGCTGCGGAAGACGTCGAGAGCGGCGGCCGCCAGCGTGCCGTCCGCGAGCGCGGCCGCGAGGTCGGCCTCGACCACGAGGTCGCCACGGGCGCAGTTCACCAGCACGGCGCCCCGCTTCATCGACGCCAGCGCGCGGGCGTCGATCATGTCGCGCGTTTGCGGCGTCGACGGCGCGTGCAGCAGGACGGCATCGGCCTCGCCAAGGACACACTCGTGGGCGGCGCGACCGACCCCGAGCCGACCAGCCTCGTCATTCGTCAGCGCCGGGTCCGCCACCAGGAAGCGGAAGCCGAACGGACGCAGCCTGTCCAGCACCGCCCGGCCGATGCGCCCCAGGCCGATGAAGCCGACGACCTGCCGGTCGAAGGGCGGCAGCGGGCGGGCGATCTCGACCCCCTTCCAGCCACCCGCGCGCACATGGGCGTCGAGTGCCGGCAACCGGCGCAGCAGCGCCAGCAGCGCGGCGACCGTGTGGTCGGCGACCTCCTCGCTGCAATAGTCGGGCACGTAGCACACCGTGTGGCCGGCGGCCCGGGCGGCGGCGACGTCGATATTGTCGTAGCCGACGCCATAGCGCACGATCACCGAAGGCTGCGCCAGCGCCGCGACGGCCGCCGCCCCGAAGGGCGCGAACTGGACCAGCACCGCCCTCGCCTCGGCGAGACCCGCGACGACCTCCGCCTCCGTCCGGCATTGCCGGGCGTCGAGACTGAGCCCGCAGCGCTCGGCCGCCGTCGTCTCGGCATCGAGGGCGGGAAAGGTGTAGTCGGTGACCAGCAGCGTTCCCTGTGTCATTCAGGCAGCCTTCGGCGCGAGGCCCGCGCGGGCACGAATGCTGGGATCGTCGGCCCGGAACTCGGTCCCGTTCAGGTCCTCCGGTACCGTGCGGCACAACCAGGCGATGATCGCCGCCGGATCGCCGGCTGGCAGCAGGCTCTCCCTTGGCAGTCGGCTGACCGGGTTGATGCGCGAGGCGCGGATGCGGGCCTGCATGCCGGTGTGCACCACGCCGGGCTGGAAGCCATAGACGAAGGCCCGGTCGGCAAGGTCCCCCGCCGCCGAGCGGGTCAACATGGCAAGCCCCGCCTTGGAGGCGCAATAGGCGCTCCACCCTTCCATCGGCTTGTGCCCCGCCCCGCTCGACAGGTTGACGATGGCCGCGCGGCGATCGGCTGACAGCAGCGGCACGAAGGCGCGCAGCGCGCGGAAGACGCCGAGCAGGTTGGTGACCACCGTCGCCTCCCAGTCACCGGCATCGACCTCCATGAGGCCGCCGATGGGGCCGAGCGTACCGGCATTGTTCACCAGCGCCTGCAGCTGTATGTCGTGGCCGGCCACGATCCTCGCGACCGCGGGCAGAGCGGCCGGATCGGCGACGTCGCACAGCGCCTCGATGACATCCGCGCCCCGCTGTCGGCAGGCGGCCGCCACGTCGTCCAGGTCTCCGGCCTTGCGGGCGGTAAGCACCAGGTTGTAGCCGTCCGCCGCCAGACGTTCCGCCGTCGCCGCGCCGATCCCGCGCGCCGCCCCCGTGACCAGCGCCCAGGGCCGCCGGGTTACCTCAGTCATCACAGATCTCCTCCTCCGGTCAGCATCAGCTCCGCTCCGGTCACGAAGCCCGCGGCAGCGCTCATCAGGTAGACGACCGCGCCGGCGACGTCCTCCGGCAGGCCGGCGCGTCCCATCGGGATGGCGCCGATCCGCGCCTCGCGCACCGCCTCCACAGACTTGCCGGTGATCCGCGCCAGATCGGCGTTGCTGGCATCGGACAGGGCGGTGTCGACAAGGCCGGGGCAGACCGCGTTGACCCGGATGCCCCGGCCGGCGAACGCCTTGGCGAAGGATTTCATGGCGTTGTGCAGCGCCGCCTTCGAGGCCCCGTAGGTCAGATGGAAGGGCGAGGCGCGGGTGCCGCCGACCGAGCCGACGAAGACGATCGATGCCCCGGAACCGCAACGCCCGGCGAGCCTGGCCGTCAGTTCGACCGGCACCCGCACGTTGACGGTGAAGATCCGCTCGAACCGGTCGGCGTCGAAATCGTCGGCGGCATGGGTGGCGGCGATGCCCGCGGCGTGGACGATGCCGCCAAGCCGGTCCGGCAGCGCCTCGATCAGCGCATCCGTCTCCTCCGGCAGCCGGGCGGGCAGAAACCGCGCCGGCAGGTCGGCCAGGCGGTCGGCCTCCGCCGGCGGGGATGTCGCGATCACGCTCCGGCCGGCGGCGAGCAGCGCCGCGACGATCGCGCGGCCGATCGCGCCCCCCGCGCCAGTGACCAGGACCGGATCGTCGCTCACGACTCGTCCGCCGCCGCGAAGCCGGCCGTCTCCAGATAGGCGACCATCTCGCGGCCGGCGGTCTCGATGTGCCGGCGGCAGATGCGTTCCATCTCGTCCAGGTCGCCTTCGCGTATCGCGGCGATGATCGCCTCGTGCTCGCGAAAGGCGCTCTCCGCGCGCCCCGGTATCAGCCGGAACCCGGCCCGGTAGCGCAGGCACTTCGCCCAGACATCCTCCAGCAGCCGCCGGAGGTGGTGGTTGCGCGCCCGGTCGAGGATGAAGCGGTGGAACTCCCAATTGGCCGCATTGACCTCGGTGTAGTTCGCGTCCGCCCGGGCGCGCTCGAACCGGGCGTTCACCTGCTCCAGATGATCGGCAAGGCGCGGGCCCTCATTACCGGCAGCGAGCCTGAGGGAGTGCCCTTCCAGCACCGCGCGGACGCTGAACAGTTCGGCGATGTCGGTGATCGACAGCGGGGCGACGCGGACGTCCTTGTAGGGCGCCACCTCGACCAGCCCCTCGCGCTCCAGCCGCATCAGGGCCTCGCGGACCGGCATCATCGAGGTACCGAGCTGGCGCGACAGGGCGGCCAGAGTCAGCCGCGCCTCCGGCTCCAGGGCGCCGGACAGGATCTGCTCGCGAAGGTATTCGTAGACCAGTTCCGCCTTGGTGCGGTGGACCGGCAGGCCGGGTCGGTCGATGCGATCGGTCATCGTGCGTGCTTGGCCTCTTCAGGGAATGGCGTTTCGGCGCCGGACAGCCAGGTGCCGGGCGACACGGGCTCGGGCGACGGGTCGTGGATCGGCAGGAAACGGGCCCCGTCCGCGGCCAGGCGCCGCACCATCTCATACCATCCCGACGCATGCTCCGCCGCGCCCAACGCCAGACCCTCGATCACGTTGCCGCGCGTGAACACGGGATCGGCGATAACCAGCGGCCCGTCGACGGTATCGACACGCACGGCCATCGATGCCGGGTGGTGGACGCCGACTTCCAGAACGGCCAGACCGGGCAGCAGGTCGACCGCGCCGACGACCGGCTCGCTCCGGTCCCGCAGCACGGCCGCGATCGCCGGCGGGAGCGCGTGGACCAGCATAGGTTCCTCGGGTCGGTCGAGGTCGGCCAGTCCGCGCGCCGAGGCGAGCAGCCGCGTTGCCGGGCGCAGCCGCGCGACCCCGCCGACGGCATAAGGTCCGAAGCTGGTCAGGACGACCGCGTCGAGCGCCGAGGCCAGCACCTCCGCGATCGCGCTACCCCGGCGGACGAAGCCCGCCTCGGGGCCCTTGCGCCGGCGCATCGCCCGGTTCAGCGGTTCGATATCGTCCAGCAGGCCGGTATCGACGAGCACGCGGTGCCGGCCGTCGCTCAGCAGGAAGCAGTGGATGGCGATGTCGACCCAGGTCCCGAAGCCGCGCTGGAAGGTGACTTCCGGTCCCGGCGTCCAGGCCGTCGCCACCGTGATCGTCTCGATGGTCCAGCTCACGCCGCGATCTCTCCCCGGACGCGGGCGATCCAGTCGGCGATGCCGGTCTCCAGCGTGAAGGCGGGACGGTAGCCGAAGTCCCGGCCCGCCCGCTCGATCAGGCAGACGCCGCGCAGATGCCGGCCAGGATCGACCCCCGGCGCCTGGCGGATGGTCAGGCCCGGAAAGTGGCTGGCAACGATTCCGCCGAGGTCGCCGCGCGTGCGCAGCACCCCGCCGCTCAGATTGTAGACGGGCTCGGGCAGCGGCCCGGCCTCCGCAGCCTGCACCAGCCCCAGCGCCAGGTCGCGGACATAGGTGAAGTCGCAGGGATGGTCGCGGCCGACGTCGTCGATCTCGGTCTCGCCGGCGAGCGCGCGCTCGACGAAATAATCCCCCGTGCTGTGCTGGGCGCCGTAGACGAAGCTGGTGCGGAAGGAGGCGACGGCGACGCCGAAGGTCTTGCGATAGGCGTCACACAGGGTCTCGGCCATCAACTTGGTGGCGTCGTAGATTCCCACCGGGTCCGTCGGCGCGGTCTCGTCGAGCGGCGCGGTATCCGGCCGGTTGCCGTAGAGCGTGGCGGTCGACAGGTTGACGACCGGTGTGCTCGTCGCGCGGGCCGCCTCCAGCACCGCCAGCGTGCCGGTGACGTTGACCTCCGTCGCCAGAGCCGGATCGGCGTTGGCCGGCTTCGGCCCGACGATGGCGGCGCAATGGACGATGGCGTCCACGCCCGCCACGGCGTCGCGCACCGCCGCCCGGTCGCGGATGTCCGCCTCGACGAAGCGACCGCCCGGGACCGGCACGGCCGGCGCCCGCCGATCGAGGCCGAGCACGTCGTGACCGCGCGCCACCGCGAACTCCGCCACCAGGCGTCCGACGAAGCCGGCGGCGCCGGTGACCAGCAGCCTCTTCGCGCTCACGGTCCGATCTCCGTCGTCTTCACCGGTCCCTGGCCGACCAGCGCCACGATGTTGACGAAGCGCAGCGGCACCGCCCCGGTGTTGGTCAGGCCGTGCGGCGTGCCCGCCTCTGTGATCAGCATGTCGCCCTCGGTCACCGGCACCACGTCGTCGCCGATGCGCGCCTCGCCGGCGCCATCGATGATCAGCCAGGTCTCCGTCTTGCCCTCGTGCACATGCAGCGTGCAGACGTCGCCCGGCGCGATCTCGTACCAGGAGACCTTCTGCGGCGGATGGCGGTCGTCGCGCACCAGGCGGACCGGCAGACGCCGGGCGCCGCCATGCAGGATGGTACCGCCGCTCATCGCCAGGCGCTCCACCGCTTGGCGCTCGCGCGCACCTGCTGAAGTGCGCCTGCGTGGCCATCGCGGCCGGGCACGGTCATGACGATCCCCCGTAGACGAGATCCGGCAGGAAGAGCACGATCTCCGGCACGTAGGTCAGCACCATGAGGGTGATCAGCAGCGTCACCACATAGGGCAGCGCCTCCCGGGCGACCGCGCCGACGCTGGTGTCGGCCAGTCGGGCGACCACGAACAGCGCCATGCCGACGGGCGGGGTCAGCAGGCCGACCATCATGTTGACGATCATGACGATCCCGAAATGGACCGGATCGAGGCCCAGCGCGATGGCGACGGGTGCCAGCACCGGCGCCACCAGGATCAGGATCGCCGTGGTGTCGAGCAGCATGCCGAGGATCAGCAGGATGATGTTGACGACCAACAGGAACTGCCATTCCGCCAGCCCAAGATCGACGATCCAGCGCGCCAGGTCCTGCGGGATCTGCTCGCGCGCCAGGATCCAGGCGAAGACGTGCGCGGCGGCGACGATCAGCATAATGCCGCCTGCGGTGATCGCGGTTTCCCTGGCAGCCGACCAGAGGTCGCGCAATGCCACGTCCCGGTGGAAGATCGCCCCCAGCACCGCGGCATAGAGCACACCGACCGCCGCCAACTCTGTCGCGGTGAAGGCGCCCGACCGCATGCCGCCGATCAGCACGACGGGGCAGATCAGGGCGGGCAGCGCGATGGTGAAGCTGCGCAGGCGCGTGCGTCCATCGACGCGCGGCGTGCGCGGCAGGTCGAGGCGGCGGGCGCGCCAGTGCACGGTCGCCATCAGGACGACGGTCATCAGGAAGCCCGGCACGATGCCGGCCAGGAACATGCGCCCGATGGAGACGTCGGCGATGAAGGCATAGAGGATGGCGGCGATGGAGGGCGGGATCACCGGCCCGATCGTCGCGCTGGCCGCGGTGATCGCGGCGGCATAGGCGGGCGAGTAGCCGGCATCCCGCATCGCCTTGATCTCGATCGAGCCGAGACCGGCGGCATCGGCCAGGGCGGACCCCGACATGCCGGAGAAGATGACGGAGCTGACCACGTTCACCTGCGCCAGCCCGGCGTTCCAGTGCCCGACCAGGGACTGGGCGAAGGTGAAGATGCGCGCGGTGATGCCCGAGGCGTTCATGAGGTTGCCCATGAACAGGAACAGCGGGATGGCGATCAGCAGGAAGCTGTCGAGCCCGAAGATCAGCCGCTCGACGATCATCGAGTGCGGCACGCCGGCGATCAGGATGGCGCCGACGCCGACCAGCAGGATGCAGACGGCGACCGGAAGGCTGGTCGCCAGCATCGCCAGTAGCCCCAGTCCATAGAGCGCGATCATGAGCGCACCACCTCCCGCTCCAGGATCTCCTGCCGCGCGGCCTCGTCATCGGTCACCAGGGCGCGCAGCTGGGCAAGCGTGCGGATCAGGGCGTGGGCCGCGATCAGGGCGCAGCCGACCACCGCAGGCCAGACCATCACGCCCATCGACCACTGAGTGGCCGCCAGCGGCAGGGGCATCACCTGCTGGGCGAGGCGGGCGGCGAGCAGCGTCACCCAGATGAAGGTGCCCGCCGTCACCGCCTCCACCAGGGTGGCGAGCACGAGGGCCGTGACCGGCGGCAGCCGGCGGATCAGCATGTCGACGGCGATGTGGGCGCCGCGACGGGTGACTGCCGCGGCCCCGACGAAGGTCAGCCAGACCAGCATCAGGCGCGTCAACTCCTCCGGCCAGATGAAGGGGTTGACGAAGATGTAGCGCCCGAAGACCTGGAGGAGCACGACGGCGCTGATGCCGATCAGCAGCAGCACCGCCAGTGTCTCCTCGACCAGGCCGATCAGCCGCATCAGCCGGGCGAAATGCCCCCTGTTCGCAGCCACGGCGCGCTATCCTCAGTGCGGCACGTTGCGGATGCGCTCGTAGAGGCCGACATCGCCGCCCCACAGCTCGGCGAGCTCCGGAATGGCGTTGGCGGCCGCCTCGCGCCAGGCCGGCAGGTCGGTCGGCGTGACGAAGGTCATGCCGTGCGCCTCCAGATCGGCGGTCACCTGCTCCTGGCTGGTGCGGAAGGCCTCGGCGATGAACTCGGTGCCCTCGCGCAGGGCCTCTTCGAGCAGAACCCGGTCCTCCTCGCTCAGCTGCTGGTAGGCGCTGTCGCTCATCAGGATCGGGCCGGGTGCCGCGAACGACCAGGAGATCAGGTTGACGGTGTCCGCCACCTCGTAGAGGTGCTGCGCCAGCATGGTGTCGAGCGGGATGTCCGCCCCGTCGACCACGCCGGCCTCGAGCGCGGAGTACATCTCCGCGAAGGCGACCGGTGTCGGCGTCGCGCCGAAAGCCTCGAAGACCTGCGGATAGGGCGGAATGTCGGCCACCCGGATCGGCACGTTCTGGATATCGGCGATGGTGTTCAGCGCGATGCCGTCGGTGATCACGTGGCGGGTGCCGCGCGGAAACCAGCCGACGATGTGGATGCCGCTGTTCTCGTAGACCTCGGCTTCCCACTCCTCGCCGATCTCGCCATAGACCACCGCTTCCCAGTGCGGATCGTTGTCGAAGAGATAGGGCGCGTCGAGCACGGCGAGCTCCGGCAGGTGGATGCTGGCACCGCCCGGCGAGGCCAGCAGCATGTCCACGCCGCCGGTGCGGATCGAGACATGCATGTCGCGCTCCGTGCCGAGCTGCGAGGACGGGAAGACCTGCAGGTCGATGCGGCCGCCGGAGCTCTCCCGCAGGGTCTCCGCGGCGAGCTCCATGCCCTGGTGGAACTGGTGGGTGGGCGCCAGGACGTGGCCGAGGCGAAGCGTGATGTCCTGGGCCTGCGCGGATGCGCCGAGCGTGACCGCGCCGAGCACGAGCGCGCCTGATGCGCAGCCTGAAAGCAGATGTCTCATTCGTTCCTCCCAAATCACCGCTCTGTTGATGGCGGGCTCGGATTTTATGTTTTATAAAATCGAAAATGTCAAACACACATCGCGTCGGTTGCCAGTCCGCGGCCGATCGGCGGGGCCGTTCGGTTGGGCGACGCGGTGGCGAAGGGGATGCGAGCCTTTGGTGGCCGCGGCCGGGGCTTGTCTGGACCCCTGCGTCAGGCGGCGGCCTGGCCGCCGATGCCGGAGATCGCCTGGATGAGGTTGTCCTCCGTCACCTCCTCGGAAGTGAAGGTGCGCACGACACGGCCCTGATACATGGCGACGATCCGGTCGGCGACATGCAGCACCTCGGGCATTTCCGAGCTGATGACCACGACCGCATAGCCCTGGGCGGCGAGTTCCCGCAGCAGCTTGTGGATCTCCGACTTGGAGCCGACGTCGATGCCGCGCGTGGGCTCGTCGACGATAAGCACGCTGGGGTGCATCGACAGCCACTTGCCGATGACGATCTTCTGCTGGTTGCCGCCGGACAGGTTGCCGGCCAGCTGGCGCCAGCCCGGCGTGCGGATGTCCAGCCGGTCGCGGTACTGGTCGAAGATGGCGACCTCCGCGCCCTCCGCCACGAACGGACCGGCCTTCAGGTCGTCGACTTGCGGCAGGGTCATGTTGTCGCGGCAGTTCATGCCGAGGACCAGCCCCTGCCCCTTGCGGTCTTCCGGCACCAGGCTGATGCCCCGCGCGATGGCGTCGGCCGGGGAATGGATGCGCACCTCCTGGCCGTCCAGCAGGATGGTGCCGCTCGTGGGATCGCGCAGGCCGAACAGCGTCTCGGCGATCTCCGTCCGCCCGGCTCCGACCAGGCCGTAGAAGCCGACCACTTCGCCGCGCCTCACCTCGAAGCTGACATCCTGGAACAGCTTGCCGCAGCTCAGCCCGCGAACCTCCAGCGCCACGTCGCCGATCTCGTGATGGGAGACATTGCGGCTGAGGTCGAGGGCGCGGCCGATCATCAGGTGGGTCACGGCCTCCTCGTCGGTCTCGGCGGTCGCGATCGTGCCGCGATACTGGCCGTCGCGCAGCACCGTGATGCGGTCGGTGATCTTGAAGATCTCTTCCATGCGGTGGGAGATGTAGATGATGCCGACGCCGGCGGCCTTGAGGTCGGCGATCACGTCGAAGAGCACCACCTTCTCCGCATCGGTGAGCGAGGCCGTCGGCTCGTCGAAGATCACCGCCTTGGCCTCGTGCGTCAGGGCGCGGGCGATCTCCACCATCTGCTGGTTGGCGATGCTCAGATCGCCCGCCCGGGTACGGGCGTCGAAGCCGACCCGGAGCCGCTTCAGGATCTCGTCGGTGACCGTGTAGAGCCTGTCCCAGTCGACGCGTCCGAAGCGCTTGCGCGGCAGTTCGCCCAGGAAGACGTTCTCGGCCACCGACAGCTCGGTCGCCAGGCTGAGTTCCTGGTGGATGAAGATGATCCCGTTGGCCTTGGCCTCCAGCGGCGAGGCCATCACCACCGGCTTCTCGCCGACCAGGATGCGTCCGGCATCCGGCTGGTAGACGCCGCCCAGCACCTTCATCAGGGTCGACTTCCCCGCCCCGTTCTCGCCCATCAGGGCGTGGACCTCGCCCGGCTGGACGTCGAAGCTGACATCATCGAGGGCGCGCACGCCCGGGAAGGTCTTGACGATGCCCTCGAGGCGGAGTGCCGGTGTTGTCGCGGTCATACCTTCAGCTCCTCTGCGCCCTTGCGGTTCAACTGGCGGTCCAGCAGCAGCACGACGATCAGGATCGAGCCGATGACCAGGTTCACCGTCTCGGTGTCCGCCCCGATATGGCCAAGGCCCTTGCGCAGCAACTGGATCGCCAGGACCCCGCCAAAGGTGCCGATGATCGAGCCCTTGCCGCCGGCCAGCTTGGTGCCGCCCAGCACCACGGCGGTGATCGCCCACAGTTCGAACAGCATGCCGTCATTGGGGTTGACCGAGCCGCTGCCCGAATAGAAGGCGACCGCCGAGAGGGCGGCGAGAAAGCCGATCAGCACGAAATTGATCACGAAATGCGGGCCGACGCGGATGCCGGCGTTGACCGCCGCCTCGCGGTTGTCGCCGATGGCGTAGGCGTTGCGGCCATGCACGGTGCGCGTGGTCACCAGCCAGACGATGACGACGACCGCGATGAAGACGAGTGCGGGCGTCTGCAGTCCCAGGATGTCCGCCTCGGCGATGTCCACCATGGTCCAGTTCAGGTGGTAGGTCGGCTGCTCGCCATTGTACATGAACACCAGGCCGCGATAGCCCAGCATGGCGCCCAGCGTGACGATGAAGGCGTCGACGCCGGTCTTCCAGACGATCATGCCGTTGACGAGGCCGAGCAGGCAGCCGGTCAGCAGCGCGAAGATCCAGGCCAGCGGGATCGACCAGTCGCCAAGCGCCTGCATGAACGGCCAGTTCATCGAGTCCAGCATCACGATCGCCGCCAGCGCGAAGATGGCGCCGACCGAGAGATCGATATTGCCGTTCACCATGATCACCGTCATGCCGACCGCGATGATGCCGATGGGGGCGGACTGCTTCAGCAGCAGCAGCATGTTGTCGAGGTTCATGAAGGCGCTGTCGGACAGCGACAGGAACTGGCCGGCGAGTTCGAAGAACACCAGCTCCAGCACGATGAAGCCCCAGATGGCGCCGTTCTTGAGCAGATTCCTGAGAGTCTCGTTGGTCATTGTCCGTGCTCCTCAGGCGATCGGCGACCAGAGCTTGCCGCGCTTGGTGGCGATATCCAGCCAGACGGCGAGAATGATGATGATCCAGGTGACGACGAACTGGACGTAGAACGCCAGCCCGGCGAGCAGCAGCCCGTTCTGGATGAAGCCGAGGATCAGCACGCCGATGACGGTCTTGAAGACCGTGCCCGCCCCGCCCAGCAGTGAGGCGCCGCCGAGGATCACCGCGGCCAGCACCTCGAGCTCCATCCCCTGGCCGACGGTGTTCTGCGCCCCCATGGTGCGGCTCGCCTGGATCAGGCCGGCGGTCGCCACGCAGAAGGCGGAGATGAGGTAGGTGGCGAAGACCACGCGGGCCCGCGGGATGCCTGAGAAGGTCGAGGCGGTGGCGTTGCCGCCGACTGCGTAGACCTTGCGTCCGAAGGGCGTCTTCGCCAGGACGATGCCGAGGATGGCGGCCAGCAGCCCGAACATCAGCACCGGCACCGGCACGCCGAGCATCTCGCCGCGGCCGAACACGTCGAACCAGGTCTCGCCCTGGTTGGCGATGTCCATGTTCTGGCCGCCCGAATAGGTCAGCGTCAGACCGTGGATGGCCGACAGCATGCCGAGCGTCACGATCAGCGAGTTGAGCCTGAGATAGCCGATCAGGAAGCCGTTGATCGCGCCCAGGCACAGCGTCATCGCGAACATCGCCGGGATCGCCAGCGCCGGGCCGAAATCGGGATTCTCGTGCAGGTCGAGGACGACGATGGCCGAGAAGGACAGCATCGAGCCGACCGACAGGTCGAGATTGCCGCCGATCACCACGAAGGTGACGCCCAGCGCCATCACCCCGAGGATGGCCGACGACCGGACGACGCCGAAGACGTTCTCCACCTCGATGAAGCGGGGGTTCCAGATCGTGAAGCCGATCATGAACACGATGAACGCCACCAGGATGCCCTGGCGGGCGAGCAGGGTGCCGACGGTCTTGATCGTGTCGGACGAGGCGCCGCTACGGCCGGCCCGGACTTCCGCCATTGTCTCCCTCCCTCTGCCCTGCCGATCAGACCAGCGTCATGCCGCCGTCGATCATCACGATCTGCCCGGTCATGTAGTCGCTGGCGCGTGACGCCAGGAAGTTGGTCGTCCCCGTAATGTCCGCCGGCTGCGCGACGCGCCCCCGGAGAATATCGGCGGAGAACGCCGCCATCGCCTCGCCGGGGCGCTCCGCCGCGCCGATCTCCATCAGGTCCTGGTCGACCTGCTCCCACATCTCGGTGGCCACCACGCCCGGCGCGAAGCCGGTCACGGTGATGTCGTGGCCGGCCAGCTCGCGCGCGGCGGACTGGGTCAGGCTGACGACCGCCCACTTCGAGGCGCAGTAGGGTGCCACGTTCTCGAAGCCCTGGCGCGCGGCGATCGAGGCCGTGTTGACGATCTTGCCGCCGCCGCCCTGGGCGATCATCTGTCGGGCCGCCTCCTGCGTGCCGATCAGGCAGCCGAGCGCGTTGACGTCCATGATCCGGCGCCAGTTCTCCTCGGTCACCTCGAGCAGCCGCATCGGCTTGTTGACGCCGGCATTGTTGAACATCACGTCGAGCCGGCCGAAGCGGGCGGCGGTCGCCGCGACCATCTCGCGCACCTGGGCGCGGTCGCGGACATCGACGCCGGCCGACATGACGGCGTCATCGCGCCGGTCCAGCCGGCGCCGATTCCGTTCGGCCACGTCGGCGGCCAGCGCGGCGTTCAGGTCGGCGAAGCAGACCCGGGCGCCGCCGTCCAGCAGCGCCTCGCCGATGGCGCGACCGATTCCCCGTGCCGCTCCCGTCACGATGCACACGCGATCTTCCACGCCTCGAGGCTCGGCCACAGCGTGTCCCCCGTCAGTCACTGTCAGTCGCGGGGCTGGACGGGGCGCGGATGGGCCGATCGGCCGATCCGTGCCCCGTCCACGGCCTCAGAACACGGGACGGTCGAATTCGTCCATGTTCTCCTGCGTGATTTTCGGGGTGTCGAAGTAGTTGAAGAACGGCACGTCCTCGCCGTTCAGCACGTCGAGCGCGGTCTGCAGCGCGGCCTCGGCGTCGTCGACCGGCGACTGGTAGATCGAGCCCCAGTACTCGCCGCGCCCCATGGCGTCGTAGCCGACGGCGAAGTTGGTCGCGCCGACGAACACGATCTCGTCCGCCCGGCCGGCGGCGAGCGCGGCGTTCAGCGCGCCCACGCCCATGTTGTCGTCGCCGGAGTAGACGCCGTCGATGTCGTCATACTGGACGAGGAAGGCCTCCATCACCTGCTGCGCGTCCTCGCGGTTCCAGTTGCCCGGCTGGCTCTCCATCAAGGTGACGTTCGGGCAGACCTCGGGCAGGCGCTCCTCGAAGCCCTGGGCACGCTCGATCGCGGTGGTGTAGCCCGGCTGGCCGGTGATCTGCACGATCTGCGCCTCGTCCTCGATACCCATCTCGGTGAAGCGGTCGCACATGATCTCAGCGGCACGGGACCCCTGGGTGATGTTGTCGGGTCCGGAGAAGGAGGCGACGAAGTCGAAGCCGGCCTCGGCGATGTTCGAATTGGTGATCACCACCGGGATCTCCGCCTGGTAGGCTTCGCGGACGGCGGGGATAACCGCCTGGCCATTGGTCGGCCAGATGATCATGGCGTCCACGTCCTGCTGGATCAGGTCCTGGATCTGGGCGATCTGGCGGGCGACGTCGCCGCCGGCGTCGAGCACCACGACCTCGACGTCCGGGTTCTCCGCCGCCGCCGCGATGAAGGCCTGCTCATAGGTCGTCTGATAGCTGTCCACGCCGACATTGTTCTGCGTGATGCCGATGGTCACCGGCTGGGCCGAGGCCGCGCCGGCCATGCCGGCGGCGAGCATGGCGGATGCCGCCAGCGCGGTACTGCGGACGAGCAGGGTCTTGGTCGAATAGGTCATCTCGGATCCTCCCACGGATGCTGACTGGATTGCGATTTTTGTCTTGGCTCCCATGGGATCCTCTCGGTCCCGCGGGGCCATCGGCGCAACCCGTCGATATCCACGGCCATTTCGATCCGTTCGGAACCGACACATTTATCCATTATGGATATCATCACATCCATTCCGGATTCTTTTCGCGTATCGGCCATCCATCAATCTGAACAATCAAGAAGGCGGCTCACCATGACAACCGAGAAGGGCGGCGATGGCGCCCCCTGGCGCCACAGGACCATGCAGCAGCACACTGCGCAACTCATCCATTCTGAACACGGCGCGGCACGGCGACCCGAGCGCATCACCGCTCTCGCGGCCGGTGCGCCGGCGCAGGCGGAACTGGAGCGCGTGGTGGCCTTCCTGTCGGAGATCTGCGGCGAGATCGATGCCTCGATGGAGCCCAACACGCCGAACCCGCACCTTAACATGGTCCTGCACCTGCTGCGCGGCCATGTGGAGGGCCGGCTGATCTCCGCCTCGTCCATGATCGCCGCCTCGGGCGTTCCCTACGCAACCGCGACACGCAAGCTGGCCGATATCCAGGCGGCGGGCCTGGTCGAGAAAAGGGCGCGCACCAAGACGGGAAAGAGCTTCTCGCTGCATCCCAGCGCCGCGCTTCTGGACCGCTTCAGCCAGCTCGCCAACCGGATCGACCGCATTGCCACCGCCGCGTTCGGCGACGCGGAGCGGGCGCCGGAGACCCAGGACTACTTCTTCGGCGGCTCGTATGTGCCGGGGCAGGCGGCCATCGCCCCGCCCGGCGTGCTGCACAGCCCCCTGAAGCTGCCGGGCGGGTTGCGCATCCTCGTGCATGGCGACCCGACCTTCATGGTGATGGTGAACCTGAAGCGGCAGTTCGAGCAGATAATAGGCACGCATATCAACCAGCGTGCCTTCTCCATCGACCGGCTGCGGGACGAGGCGCTGCGCAATGCCGGGCGCAAGCGCAGCAGCTACGACCTGATCGCCGTCGACCTGCCCTGGCTGGGGGAGTTCGTGGACCGCGGCGTGATCCGCCCGCTCGACGAGGTGATGGATGTCGCCCGTCTCGACCCCAGCGACTTCCACACCGCCGGCTGGCGGGCCACGCACTGGAACGGCGTGCCCTATGGCGTGCCCAGCCAGACGACGCCGGAGCTGATGTTCTACCGCAGCGACTGGTTCGCGCGGGAGGGGCTGACGGCCCCCGCCACCACCGACGAGGTGATCGCGGCGGCGCGCCACTTCCACGACCCGCGCAACGGCCGCTTCGGGGTGGCCTGGAACGCCGCCAGGGGTACCGCGCTCGGCCACACCTTCATGCTGACCTGCGCGGCTTTCGGCCAGCCGGTGATCGACATGCCGCCCATCGCCGGCGGCTTCGACGCAGACCGCCTCGGCGACGGTCCCTACCGCCCGACGATGAATGGTCCCCGGGCGCTGGCGGCGGCGGAGTACCTGATGCAGCTGATGCAGTACTCGCCCCCCGACATCCTGTCGATGTCCTGGTACGAGCGGGTCCGCCCCTACGCCGCCGGGCGGGTGGCGATGGCCTATGGCTACACCCTGCTGGCCCCCTATTTCGAACTCGACGAAAGCTGCGAGGCGCACGGCAACACCGGATACCTGCCGCATCCGCACGGACCCGAGGGCGTGCCGATCGCCCCCGTCGGCGGCTACATGCTGTGCGTCCCCTCCAATCTCGCCGAGGAGCGGGTGGCGGACGCGGTGGAGGCGCTAATCACCTTCACCTCCCCCGCCGCGCAGAAGCTCTACGCGCAGAACGGCAGCCGCACCGCGCCCCGCTACTCGGTCGGCGCCGATCCGGAGGTGCGCCGCCTGTCGCCGATCTTCGAGACCCTGGACCAGATGTCGTGGCGCGACGAGTTGCAGTTCTGGCCGCGCCCGCCGATCCCGCAGATTTCCGAGATCATCCACCTTTGCGGTCACGAGCTGCACGACATGCTGCGCGGCATCGTGACGCCTCAGGCCGCGCTCGACCGCATGCAGGACCGCGCCGAGGAACTCCTGCAGCCGACCGTCCATTAGGGAGGAACACATGGACCCCGACCGCCTGAAGGGAAAGAACATCCTGATCACCGGCGCCGCGCGCGGCATGGGCGCCGCCAATGCGGAGTCCTTCGCCGGTCAGGGTGCCAATGTCTGCCTCGGCGATCTCGATCGCGAGTCGGCGCAGACGGTTGCCGACCGCATCAACGCGCGCGGCAACGGCCAGGCGGTCGCCGTCAGCATGGACGTCACGAAGCGCGAGGACAACGCCGCCGCCGTCGCCGCCACCGTCGACGCCTTCGGATCGATCAATGTCGGCCTGTTCAACGCCGGCCTGAACAAGCCCCGGTTCTTCATGGATATCGACGAGGAGAACTGGGACATGATCATGAACGTCAACACCCGCGCGATGTGGCTGGGCATGCAAGAAACCGCCCGCCAGATGATCGCCCAGGGCCCCCAGGACTATCCCTACAAGCTGATCAATGTCGGCAGCATCGCCTCGCGCAAGCCGCTGGTCGACGTCACCGTCTACTGCACCTCGAAATACGGCTGCCTGGCGCTGACCCATTGCGGCGCCGTCGCCCTGGCGGAGCACAACATCACCGTCAACGGCTATGCCCCCGGCGTCGTGGTGACCCCGTTGTGGGAGCAGCTCGACAAGGACCTCGTCGACATCGGCTTCAAGCAGCGCGAGGGGCAGGCCTATGAGGACATCGTCCGCGACGCGCTGCAGATCAAGCGCGTCTCCGAACCCGACGACATCACCGGCACGGCCTCGTTCCTGGCCAGCCGGGACAGCGACTACATGACCGGCCAGATGATCCACATCGATGGCGGCTGGTGCATCCAGTAGCGCACGACCACCCGCCCCCGCGACACCCGACGCAACGCAATCCCGAGGAGACACCCATGTCACGTGCGCTGATGCCCAACCTGCTGACGCCGCAGGATCTCGAGCCGCACTGGAAGTGGGAGGGCCGGTTGCCGGCCTGGGGCCATACCTCGGTCGACTTCGAACGCCGCATCGACCACGACCGGCTGCGCCGCTACCGGCTGGCCCGCACCCGGCAGGCGCTGCAGGAATCCAGGGCCGGTACCCTGCTGCTCTTCGACGTCAACAACATCCGCTATGTCAGCGCCACCAAGATCGGCGAGTGGGAGCGGGACAAGATGTGCCGCTTCTGCCTGCTGACCGGCGACGACGCGCCCTATGTGTGGGATTTCGGGTCGGCCGCGATGCACCACAAGAAGTTCTCCGACTGGCTGGTGCCCGACCATTGCCGCGCCGGCGTGGTGGGCATGCGGGGCACCATCCCGCCGGAGTTCGGCCTGATGCGGAAATACGCCCGGGAGATCGCCGGGCTGATCCGGGAAGCCGGCATGGCCGACATGCCGGTCGGCCTCGACTACGCCGAGACCGCCATGTTCCACGCCCTCCAGGAAGAAGGCCTGGAGGTCATCGACGGCCAGCAGATCATGCTGGCGGCGCGCGAGATCAAGAACTGGGACGAGATCCAGCTGCTGACACAGGCCGCCAGCATGGTCGATGGCGTCTATCACATGATCTACGAAGAGCTGAAGCCGGGGGTGCGCGAGAACGATATCGTCGCCCTCTCCAACAAGCTGCTCTACGAGATGGGCTCCGACGACGTCGAGGCGATCAACGCCATCTCAGGCGAGCGCTGCAATCCGCATCCGCACAATTTCACCGACCGCTATTTCCGCCCCGGCGACCAGGCCTTCTTCGATATCCTGCAGAGCTACCAGGGCTATCGCACCTGCTACTACCGCACCTTCAACATCGGCCGCGCCACGCCGGCGCAGCACGACGCCTATGTCAAGGCGCGGGAATGGATCGACGCCTCCATCGCCCTGATCAGGCCCGGTGTGAGCACCGACACGGTCGCCGCCGTCTGGCCGAAGGCGGAGGAGTTCGGCTTCCCCAGCGAGGAGGCCGCCTTCGGGCTGCAATTCGGCCACGGCCTCGGCCTGGCGCTGCACGAACGGCCGATCATCAGCCGGGCGGTCTCGCTCGACCACCCGATGGAGATCAAGACCGGCATGGTCTTCGCCCTGGAGACCTACTGCCCCGCCGCCGACGGCTACTCCGCCGCCCGCATCGAGGAGGAGGTCGTGGTGACCGACACCGGGGCGGAGGTCATCTCGCTCTTCCCGGCCGAGGAACTGCCGATCGCCAATCGCTACTGAGCCAGCCGACGGGCCGGCCACCCGCCGGCCGCCACACCTGCCAGGAACCTCCGCCATGTGCGCCGCCAAGTCCAAGACCACAGCGAAATCCGGGACCGGGACCAAGACCGGGCAGAAGACCGGCGAAAGGTCCGGGGCCCGGGCCAGATCCAATGCCGAGGACTATCTCAGGATGTATCGCCAGATGGTGCGCATCCGCACCTTCGAGGACAACGCCAACCAGCTCTACCTGTCGGCCAAGGTGCCGGGGCTGACGCACATGTATTCCGGCGAGGAGGCCGTCGCGGTCGGCATCTGCGAGGCACTGACCGACAGCGACCGCATCACCTCCACCCATCGCGGGCACGGGCATTGCGTGGCCAAGGGGGCGGCCTTCCGCGAGATGTTCTGCGAGCTCCTGGGCAAGGCCGAGGGCTATTGCCGCGGCAAGGGCGGCTCGATGCACATCGCCGACCAGGCCCACGGCAATCTCGGCGCCAACGCCATCGTCGGCGGCTCGATGGGGATCGCCACCGGCTCGGCCCTCCGCGCCCGCCTGCTGGGCCACGACGACGTGACGGTGTGCTTCTTCGGCGACGGCGCCACGGCGCAGGGCCTGATGTACGAGGTCATTAACATGGCGGCGCTGTGGAAGCTGCCGGTGATCTACGCCTGCGAGAACAACGGCTATTCCGAGTACACGCCCACGGCCGAGATCGCCGCCGGCTCGATCACCGCGCGGGCCGAGGCCTTCGGCATCGAGGCCTTCTCCGTCGACGGCCAGGACGTGCTCGCGGTTAACGATCTCGCCCGGACGCTGGTCGACCGCTGCCGCAAGGGCGAGGGCCCCTTCTTCGTGGAACTGCGGACCTACCGCTACCACGGCCACCACGTCGGCGACATCAACCGCGAATACTACCGCTCCAAGGACGAGGAGAAGGACTGGAAGGAGAACCGCGATCCGATCGTCCGCTTCCGCGCCTGGCTTGTCGGCGAGGGCATCGCCAGCGAGCAGGAGATCGAGGCGATGAACGCCGAGATCGAGAGCGACGCCGCCGAGGCCGTCGCCTATGCCGAGGCCGCCGCCTACCCGCCCGCGGCCGAGGTCGACATGCACGTCTTCGCGGACTGAGGGGAGAGCGACCATGCGCGAGATCAGCCTGTCCCAGGCCGTCAACGAGGCCTTGGCCGAGGAGATGCGCCGCGACCCGACCGTCTTCATCCTCGGCGAGGACGTGGCCGAGGCCGGCACGCCGTTCAAGGTGCTGTCCGGCCTCGTCGAGGAGTTCGGCACCGGCCGCGTGATCGACACGCCGATCTCCGAGCCCGGCTTCGTCGGCATGGCCGTGGGCGCCGCGATGACCGGGGCCCGGCCCGTGGTCGACCTGATGTTCGGCGATTTCCTCTACCTGGTCATGGACCAGCTCTGCAACCAGGCGGCCAAGCAGCACTACATGTCGGGCGGCAAGCTGACCGTGCCGATGGTCTTGCGGACCAATCTCGGTGCCACCCGCCGCTCGGCCGCGCAGCATTCCCAGTCGCTGCAGGCCCTGGTGGCGCACATACCGGGGCTGAAGGTGGCCCTGCCCTCCTCCGCCTACGAGGCCAAGGGGCTGATGAAGACGGCGATCCGCGACAACAACCCGGTCGTCATCTTCGAGGACAAGTTGATGTACCAGGACAAGGCGCCGGTGCCGGAGGAGGAGTATCTCATCCCCTTCGGCGAGGCGGCCGTGAAGCGCGAGGGAACCGACATCACCCTGATCGCCACCTCCTCCATGGTGCAGGTGGCCGGGAAGGCGGCCGAGATCCTGGCGGCCGAGGGCATCTCGGCGGAAGTCATCGACCCCCGCACCATCGTGCCCCTGGACGAGGCGACCCTGCTCGAGAGCGTGAAGAAGACCGCGCGCGCCATCGTCATCGACGAGGGCCACCAGAGCTATGGCGTGACCGCCGAGATCGCCAGCCGGCTGAACGAGAAGGCCTTCTATCACCTCGACGCGCCGGTGCTGCGCATGGGCGCCATGGATGTGCCCGTGCCCTTCTCGCCGGCCTTGGAGGATCTGACCGTGCCGACGCCCGAGGGCGTGGCGGCGAATGCCCGCCGACTCTGCGCCGGGGAGCTGCTTCATGCCGCATGACGTCACCATGCCCCAGCTCGGCATGGCGCAGGATGCCGGGCGCCTGGTCGCCTGGCTGAAGGCGCCGGGCGAGCCGGTGGCGCGGGGCGACGTGCTGTTCGAGGTCGAGACCGACAAGTCCACCATGGAGGTCGAGGCCCAGGCGGACGGCTATCTCACCGGCGTCAGCGCCGCCGAGGGCGACGACGTTCCGGTGGGCCAGGTCATCGCGCGGATCAGCGACAGCCCCGAGGCCGCGAGCAGCGAGGCCGCGAGCAGCGAGGAGCCCGCCGGGGCCGACGAGCCAGCCGGCGACTCAGGCGACGTCGGCGACGGCGGTAACGGCGGCGACGAACTGCCGGACGGCGCGGTCGTCACGATGCCCCAGCTCGGCATGGCGCAGGACACCGGACTGCTGATCGCCTGGCATTGCGCACCCGGTGATCGGGTCGCGGCGGATGACGTGCTGTTCGAGGTCGAGACCGACAAGAGCGCCATGGAGGTGCCGGCCGATCGGGACGGCTTCCTCGCCGCGACACTGGCCCAGGCGGGCGAGGAGGTGCCCGTCGGCGCGCCGGTGGCGATCATCTCCGCCACCGCGCCCGGCAATCCGATCGCCCGCCCGCTCGATCGTGCAGCTACGCCCTCCGACAACGCGTCGACCGGCGCGCAGGAGGCGCCGCCCGCCACGGTCGCCGCCGAAAAGCCGACGGCCATGCAGACCGGGACGCGGGTCGCGCCGACGGTCGACGGGCGCATCCTCGCCTCGCCCAAGGCACGCCGCCAGGCGCTGGAGGAAGGGCTGGACCTGTCGCGCCTGGCCCGGGCGGGCCATCCGCAGCCCTATCATGTCAAGGATCTCGCCACCCTCCGCGCGCTGCCGGATGAGGCCGCGCCGGGCCCCGCGACCATGGCCGCATCCCGGCATCTGACGGCGGAGCTGCCGCGCGAGGCCTTCTCCGATTTCGCCGCCTGGGCGGCCGAGAACGCCGGGCTGACCGACGAGGCCGCGCTGCTGGCCTGCCTGGCGGGCGGCTGCCTGGGCGGGGACGAGGCGATCGTGGCCCACGAAGCCTGCGGCCGGCGGCGCCTCTACCTTGTACCGGCGGGCCCGCTCGGCGGCGCGACCGAGGTTGAGGACGGTGATCCCGACATCGTGCTGCGCGATCTGCGCCTGACGCGCGTGTCCGGTCTCCGTTTGGGGGCCGAGGCCGCGCCGACACTGACCCTGATGGCCTTCGGCGAGGGACTTTCGCTGACACTCGAATGCGCCGCGGACCAGCTGACGGCCGCCGATGCCCTGGCGCTGGTTTCCGACTTCGCCGGCCGGCTGGAGCAGCCGCTCCGCCATCTGCTCTGACCCGAGGAGCCCGACCCATGTCCGCAACCAGCATCGATTTCGACCGGCTGCCCAGCGAGCTCCATATCGGCGGCGCCTGGTGGGCAGGTGCCACCGGCGAGCGGTTCGACGTGGTGAACCCTGCCGACGAGAGCGTCATCGCCTCGGTCGCCTCGGCCGACATCGCCGATGCCGACGCCGCCCTCGACACGGCGGAGATGGCGATGGCCGACTGGGCCGCGCGCACCCCACGCGAGCGGTCCGAGGTGCTGCGCCGGGCCTGGGAGCTGATGACGGCGCGCCTCGAGGACTTCGCGCGCCTGATCACGCTGGAGAATGGCAAGGCCCGCAACGACGCGATGGGCGAGGCCGCCTATGCCGCCGAATTCTTCCGCTGGTTCGCCGAGGAGGCGGTCAGGGCGGATGGACTGATCGCTCCCGCCCCCGCCTCCGGCGCCCGCATCCTGGTGCAGCACAAGCCGGCGGGGCTGGCCGTGCTCGTCACCCCCTGGAACTATCCGGCGGCCATGGGCACCCGCAAGATCGCCCCGCCGCTTGCCGCGGGCTGCGCGGTGATCGTCAAGCCGGCCTCGGAGACGCCGCTGACCATGCTGGCGCTGATGCCGCTGCTGGCGGAGGCCGGCGTGCCCGCGGGGCTGGTCAACGTGCTGCCGTCCCGTCGCACCGGCGCCCTCGTCGATCACCTGCTGCATGACCCGAGGGTGCGCGTCGTCTCCTTCACCGGCTCCACCGCCGTCGGCCGCAAGCTGCTGAAGTCGGCCGCGGACCAGGTGCTGAAGCCGGCGATGGAGCTGGGCGGCAATGCGCCCCTGATCGTGTTCGAGGATGCCGACCTGGATGTCGCGGTCGATGGTGCCATGTTGGCCAAGATGCGCAATCTGGGCGAGGCCTGCACGGCCGCCAACCGCCTCTACGTGCACGAGGCGGTGGCGGGGGCCTTCACCGCCAGGCTGACCGCCGCGATGTCGACGCTGAAGGTCGGCGACGGCCGCGATCCGGGCGTGGATGTCGGTCCGCTGGTCAACGCCGACACGCGCGACAAGGTGGCCGCCTTCGTCGCCGATGCCGTGGCCAGGGGAGCGCGGATCGAGTGCGGTGGCGAGACGCCCGGCGGCAAGGGCTTCTTCTATCCGCCGACGGTTCTGTCGAACGTGCCGGAGACGGCCGATTGCGTGCATGACGAGATCTTCGGCCCGGTCGCGGCGATCCAGACCTTCCGCGACGAGGAGGAGGTCATCCGGCGCGCCAACGACACCGAGTACGGCCTGGTCGCCTATGTCTTCTCAGGCGACTTCAAGCGCGCGCTACGGGTCTGCGAACGGCTCGACTATGGCATGGTCGGCCTGAACCGGGGCCTGGTCAGCGACCCGGCCGCCCCCTTCGGCGGGGTCAAGCAATCCGGCCTCGGCCGCGAGGGCGGGCACGAGGGCATGCGCGAGTTCATGGAAACCCAATACATCTCGGCCGCCTGGTGAGAATGACATGTCCGACGTGATCGCCCCGCCCTCGGTCCGCGCCCTCGCCCGCGAGCGTGGTGTCGACCTCGACGCCCTGGCCCGCGGGCTCGGCCGGACCACCATCGCGCGCGAGGACATCGAGCGTGGGCCCCCATCGGCCGGCGACGAGACGCAGGGCCGCCAGGGCGGGCCGTCGGCCTACTGGGATGTCGACCATGCCCGCCACGGTCCGGTCAGCGAGGAGCCGCTGAGCCGCTTCGCCCAGGTCGCCGCCGCCAATCTGGGCGCCGCCAATAGCCTGATCCCGCAGGTGACCCATCACGACCGCGCCGACGTCACCGCCATCGAGTCGCTGCGCGGCGAATTGCGGGCGGAGGCCCGGCAGCGTGGCGTGCGGTTGACGACGCTGGCCTTCCAGGTGAAGGCGCTGGCCCGCGCCCTTGGCGACTTCCCGCGCTTCAACGCCTCGCTGGGCGTTGACGGCAAGACGCTGGTGCTGAAGCACTACGTGCACATCGCCATCGCCGTCGACACCGATCACGGGCTGATGGTGCCGGTGATCCGCGATGCCGACCGGAAGGGGTTGTGGCGCATTGCCGGGGAGATCGCCGACCTCGCCCGCCGCGCCCAGGCCCGCAAGATCGGCCCCGACGAGATGGGCGGTGCATCGATGACGATCTCCAATCTCGGCGGCATCGGCGGCACCGGCTTCACGCCGATCGTCAATCCGCCGGAGGTGGCCATCCTCGGCATCACCCGCAGCGAGACGGTGACCGTCTGGCAGGATGGCACGCCGCGCCCGGTGACCATGGTGCCGCTGGACCTCAGCTACGACCACCGGGTGATCAACGGCGCGGAGGCGGCCCGCTTCCTCGCCCACCTGGCGGGCCTTCTCGCCGTTCCCTACCGCCTGCTGGTGTGAGGCGGGGATGACCGCGACGGAGGCGGATCTCATCGTCATCGGCGCCGGGCCCGGCGGCTACGCCTGTGCCTTCCGCGCCGCCGATCTGGGGCGCCGGGTGGTGCTGGTCGATCCGCGCCCGACGCTGGGCGGGGTCTGCCTGAACGAGGGCTGCATCCCCTCCAAGGCGCTGCTGCACGCCGCGGAGATCCTGCGCGAGGCCCGTCATGGCGACGCCTGGGGCTTAAGCTTCGGCGAGGCATCGGTCGATCTCGATCGGCTGCGCGCCCGCAAGGACGGCATTGTCGACCAGCTCGTCGGCGGCCTCGGCGCGCTCGCCCGTCGCCGGAAGGTGGAGGTCAAGCGCGGCACCGCCGTCTTCACCGGTCCCGACAGCCTGAATATCGATGGCGAGGCCTGGCGGTTCGGCCAGGCCGTGATCGCCGTCGGATCGTCGCCCGTGCGGCTACCCGGCTGGCCGGAGGACGACCGCATCTGGGACTCCGCCGCGGCGCTGGAGCTGCGCGCGGTGCCCCGGCGGCTGGCCATTGTCGGTGGCGGCATCATCGGGCTGGAGATGGCCACGGTCTACGCCGCGCTTGGCAGCGCCGTCACGGTGGTCGAGCTTACCGGCCAGATCGCCCCCGGCGCCGATTCCGAGGCGGTGCGCATCCTGCATGCCGCGCTCGAGGCCGAGGGCGTGACCATCCACACCGATACCAGGGTGACCGCGGTCGAGGCCACGAAGCCGGACCTGAAGCTGACCTGCGAGGGTGCGCTCACGGGCACGGTCGAGGCCGAGGCGATCATCCAGGCGGTGGGGCGTGCCGCCAATGGCGGCCGCGTCGGCGCGGCCAGGGCGGGGGTCGAGGTCACCGAGCGCGGCGTGGTGCCGGTCGACGACCGATGCCGGACTGCCAATCCCGCCGTCTTCGCCATCGGCGACGTCACCGGCGGGCCGATGCTGGCGCACCGGGCCACCCGTCAGGGCCATGTCGTCGCCGAAACCGCCTGCGGTCACGCCGCCGCGCTCGACACCACGCTCATCCCCTCGGTCGCCTATACCAGCCCCGAGCTGGCCTGGGCCGGCCTGACCGCCGCCGAGGCCGCGCACCGGGGCATCGCCCACGAAATCGCCAGCTTTCCCTGGGCCGCCAGCGGACGGAACCTCGCCTCCGGTGGCGGCGACGGCCTGACCCGGCTGGTCTACTGCCCCGACAGTCGCCGCCTGCTCGGCGCCAGCCTGGTCGGCCGCAACGCCGGCGAACTGATCGCCGAATGCGTGCTGGCGATGGAGATGGGGGCGACGCTGGAGGACGTAGCACTCAGCATCCACGCCCACCCGACGCTGTCGGAAACCATCGCCTTCTCCGCCGAACGCGCCCTGGGCACGCTGACCGACCTGTAGGTCGGCCCCGTGTTGCAAACGCCCGGAACATGCCCCACAGCAGTTCCCTCCGACACCGTCAAGGCTGCTTGCCCACACCGCGCGCCCGCAGCACGCGGTTCACCGGTCCGCGCAGCAGGAGATAGGGGATGACAGCGAGGATCGTGCCGGCGAGCAGCGCGCCGACCAGGCGCAGGTGCTGGAAAACGACGTACTGGAAGACGAGATCCAGTATGACGGCGATGATGAAGACCTTGCCGATGGACAGCCAGCCGCTGCGCAGCAATTCCCGCCGATGCCCCGGCTCGCTGAACAGAGCCCAGAAATAGGGCGGCTGCGCTCCCCGTGCGTCCCTGACGCCGTCTCGCACGGCGAAGAAGATCGCGATCAGCGGCTGCAGCAGGAAACGGAAGCTCAAGGGGCCCTCGACGCGGGCCAGCAGAGCGTCGATGAAGCTCCATTCCTCATTCATGACCGTTGACTCCGTTATGCGTTCGGCGGTGTGGCACCCGGGTCTCCCGATGGCGGCGGGGCGCTGCGCTGCCAGGGCCAGCGGCCTTCGATATCGATGGTCAGGGTCCAGCCGAGGAACGTCCTGATGAGGACGAGGACCGCGAGGATGCCGACATTGGCCAGCGAGGCGTCGAGCACCACCGTGCGGATGATGTCGGCGGCGACCAGCAGTTCCAGCCCGACCAGCAGGGATCGGCCGACATCCGCCCGGTAGCGCTGGAAGGCGTTCGGTGATCTCTGGCCCATATGGACGAACCAGCGCACCGTCACGGCGAGGATGAACCCGACGATGACGGCCACGGCCAGCAGTTCGATGCCGTCGGCCGCCAGCTCGATCCAGGCACGCGGAGAGTCCATGGCTCAGGCCCCGACGGACGGCTCGCCGGCCATCACGTCCATCTGCATGATCTCGTCGGCATAGCGGCCATTGCGGATGAGGTCCGCCATGGTGCGCATGGCCGGGTCGATGTGCCGGAAGAAGCGCTTGTAGCCCGCGCAGAGATAGTTCAGGCCGGGCTCGCCATCGGGTGTCTCGATGAAGCGGTTGCGCGGGCATTCGCCGTGACAGGCGAACAGCACCTCGCAGTCGCGGCAGTACTGCGGCAGGCTGTCCGACTTGTGCTGGCCGAAGGCCCGCTGCTTGTCGGAGGCGACCATCTCGAGCAGGTGCCGATCCTTGATGTTGCCGAGAAGATAGTCCGGCTCGACATAGTGATCGCACGAATAGAGGTCGCCATTGTGCTCAAGCACTAGCGCGTCGCCGCAGGTGGGCGCGAAGATGCACAGATTGTGCTGCCCCACCCAGCTGCCCAGCGCCACGTCGAAGGTCTGCACGAAGATGCGGCCGACATCGCGGCGGACCCATTCGTCGAAGATCGCGCAGAGAAAGCGGCCGAACTGATCGGCGCCGACGGAGCGGTCGGTCACCTGGTCGCCCCGCTGGCGATAGAGCGGCCGCTCGCCGCCGGGACGCTCGCCCCAGCCGCGGTTGGCGACCGGCAGCAGCTCGGGCGTCGCGCGCTCGACGATGGGGATGAACTGCAGGTATTCGGCGCCGAGGTCGTCGCGGAAGAAGCGATAGATCTCCAGCGGATGGTCGGCGTTGCCGGCATGGACCGTGCACAGGATGTTGCAGGCGACACCATGGCGCTGCAGCCGCCGCCAGGCCCGCAGCACGAGGTCGAAGCTGCCGCCGCCCCGCTTGTCGACGCGGTAGACGTCGTGCAGCGCCTTGGGGCCGTCCATGCTGAGGCCGACGAGAAAGTCGTGCTTCTTCAGGAAGGCGCACCATTCGTCGTCGATCAGCAGGCCGTTCGTCTGGATGGTGTGGCTCACCTTCTGCCCGGGCTTGCGGTACTTCTCGACCAGCGCAATGGCGCGCTCGAAGAAATCGAGGCCCATGATCGTCGGTTCGCCGCCCTGCCAGGCGATGCTGACTTCCGGCTCGTCATGCTGCGCCAGCCGCTGCTCGACATAGCGTTCCAGCACCGCGTCGGACATGCGCGTGCGCCCGTCCGGATAGAGACTGTCCTTCGACAGGAAGAAGCAGTACTTGCAGTCGAGATTGCAGGCGGCGCCCGTCGGCTTGGCGAGCAGGTGAAAGGCGAGCGGTTCCGGGCTCATGCTGATCTCCGATGCTGACGCTTCGCGCGGATGCGGCTCGGCCACCGCGCGTGACCTCCTGGGCGATGCGCGTCCGGCAGGTTCGCCTGTCGCGGACCTGCCGGTAGCGGCGCCAGGGGCTACTGGCGCATCATCGCCAGGCGGATCGCCACCTCGGGATCTACCTTGTGATGCTCGGCTTCCTCCTTCTCGTCGATGGAGAGCTGGACGCCGCGGACATGTCCGTTGAACGCGTTGCCCCGCGCGCCGTAGTCCTGCGACACGGGCGCACCACCATCCTCGCCGATATCGAGACCGTCATCGGCGGAGAAGACGGTCATGTGGGTTCTTGGAACCTCCACCTCGCCGACCTTGTCACCCTCGATGTAGAGCGTCGCCTTGCCGCCCTTGCCGCGGCCGCCGCCCGCATAGGCGAACTCCATGCGGACCTGACATCGACCGGCCGGGATTGGCCGGTCGCTCTCGGCGTAGGAGTAGTCGACGCCCGACAGGTTGTAGCAGTACTTCAGCTTGCCGTTCTTGGCGTAGAGGCTCCAGCCGCCGATATTGGCGCCCTGGGCGATGATCACGCCCTCCGCACCGCCTTCGGGCACGTCGAGTTCGGCCGTGACCGAGTGCGACTTGTTCTTGACCGACAGCACGCAGTTCTCGCCCAGACCCCTCATCCCGCCGAAGAGCAACTGGGTCTTGCCACGAATCAGCACGGGACGGCCCGCCAGATCCGGATCGAAACGCTCCGCGGCGCGGTCGTCGAGCGGCAGGACGTTGTAGCGCGTCGCCTCGATGACGAAGATATGCTCGAGTTCCGCCAGCTTCTCCGGCATCTCCTTGGCCAGGTTCTTCGCCTGGCTCCAGTCCTTCGTGGTGTCGTAGAGTTCCCAGATATCCTCGTCGAAGGGGACGGTCTTCTGCCCGACCAGGATCCAGGGCGTTCGGTGCTTGGTCACCGCGGTCCAGCCCTTGTGATAGATGCCGCGATTGCCGAACATCTCGAAGTATTGGGTCTCGTGACGCTCGGCCGCCTTCGCGTCGTTGAAGGCGTAGAGCATGCTGACCCCCTCGATCGGCTTCTGGGTGATGCCGTCGACGGAGACCGGCTCGGGAATGCCGGCCGCTTCCAGGATGGTCGGCGCCACGTCGATGACATGGGCGAACTGGCTGCGGATCTCGCCCTTGCCCTCGATCCCCTGGGGCCAGTGCACGATGGTGCCGTTGCGCGTGCCGCCCCAGTGCGAGGCGACCTGCTTGGTCCACTGGTACGGGCAGTTCATCGCGTGCGCCCAGCCCACGGCGTAGTGGTTGTAGGATTCCGGGCCGCCGAACTTGTCCAGAAGTCCAACCAGGCGCTCCGGCGTCTCGAGTTCCTCGAGCCCGTTGAACGGCGCCATCTCGTTGAACACGCCGTTGATGGTGCCCTCGGCCGAGGCGCCGTTGTCGCCGATAATGTAGAAGATCAGCGTGTTGTCGAGGATGTCGAGCTTCTCCAGCGACTCGATCACGCGGCCGACATTGTGGTCGGTGTGCTCCATGAAGGCGGCGTAGACCTCCATCTGCCGCCGCAGCACGGGCTTGAGCTCCTCCGGCATGTCGTCCCAGGCGGGGATCTCGGCATGCCGTGCGGTGAGCTCGCAGTCCGCCGGGATCACGCCCAGCTTCTTCTGCCGGACGATCGTCTCCTCGCGCAGCTTGTCCCAGCCGGCGTCGAACTTGCCCTTGTACTTCGCGATCCAGTCCGTGGGCACGTGGTGCGGCGCGTGGGTGGCGCCGGACGCGAAATAGATGAAGAAGGGCTTGTCGGGTGTCAGCGCCTTTTGCTGACCGATCCAGGCGATCGCCTTGTCCGCCATGTCCTCGGTGAAGTGGTAGCCTTCCTCGGGGGTTTTTGGCGCCTCGACGAGGTTCGTGCCCTCATGGATGGTCGGATACCACTGGTTCGCCTCGCCGCCGATGAAGCCGTAGAAGTATTCGAACCCACCGCCGCCCGTCGGCCACTGGTCGTAGGGGCCGACCGGGCTCGTCTGCCAGACCGGCACCTCGTGGCACTTGCCGAACTGGGCCGTCGAATAGCCGTTCAGCTTCAGCGTCTTCGCCAGGGGCGAGACATTGTTGGGCAGGACCGAGCTGTAGCCGGGCGCGCCCGTGGCACCCTCGGTGATACAGCCCATGCTGACGGAATGGTGGTTGCGGCCCGTGAGCAGCGCCTGGCGCGTGGGCGAACACAGCGCCGTGGTGTGGAAGCGGTTGAACTTCAGACCGCCTTCCGCCAGCTTCTCGGCGGTCGGCGTCTGGCAGGGACCGCCGAAGGCGCTGGAGGAGCCGAACCCGGCGTCGTCGATCAGCACGATCAGGACGTTGGGTGCCCCCTTGGGCGGCCGCAACTGGTCGATCGGCGGAAACTTGCTGTCCGGATCCTTGGCGTCGTAGGCGATGTACTGCGTTCGCACAGTATTGGGCATTGGCAGATGCGAACGATGCTTCTTGTCCTCGTTGTTCATTCTTTCCTCCAATCAAACGAAAAACTGTGGTTATGTAGAACGGACTCGAATTCCGATCTGTATTGTCGAAGAACTAGAGTATTTACTTACGTAGATCTTCGCCTCGACCGTGTACTCTCCGCCCTGCCCCTGATCCTCCTCCCCGTCAGCCGATGCGGAAGAGGATGCTGAGAAAGGCCAGCAGCCCGATCAGGATGAGGATCACGCTGACGGCGACCAGCGGGGTCCACATCGCGTGCCCCTCCTTGATGCCGGCGATGACCCGGAAGTGCTCCTGCCAGAGGTATTTCATGCCCTCGCGGTACTGGAAGATGGAGATCAAGAGGGCGACGATACCGGCCAGGATCATGGCCACGCCCAGCACGCGTGGCGCGTCGACATAGCGTGCCGGCGCGACGTCCTGGGCCTGGTTGAACTGCTCGAAGAACTTCACGATGGTGAAGCCGAAGCCGATCAGCGCCACCGCGGTCCGTGCCCAGGACATCAGCGTGCGCTCCAGGCTGAGCCGCGTACGGATCCAGGAGAAATGGGAATCGGAGGTGGTCCGGACCTCGAACCGCCCAGGGTCGGATGGGGTGCCTTGCGCCGTCATGCCGGTTGCGTCCTCTTTGCCGGGCGGGTCACGGGGTTGCCGTGGGTGACGAGGTGTGCAGGTGCGCCGCGGCCAGCTCCGCAGCCACCGCCTCCTCGCGATCGTCCCCGCGGTTGATGCTGATCGACGGCGCGGCGAGGCGGATGCCGTTCGCCTTGAAGGCCTGGACCACGCGCCGGTAGGTCTCGCGGCGGATGGCGAACTGCTGCCCGGGCTTGGCCATGAACTTCACGGAGATGATCAGCGCGTAGTCGGTGACCCGGCCGATGCCCTTGAACTTGGGGGCGTCGAGCAGGCCCGCGGCGAATTCGGGCTCGGCGGCAAGCGCCCGCCCGACCTGCTTGATCACCTTGGCGATCTTCTCCACATCGCTGTCCAGCGCGACGCCGAGTTCGAGTTTCTCGACCACCCAGTCGCGGCTGTGATTGGTCAGAGAGTCGATGGTGCCGAAAGGCACCGTATGCACGGCGCCGCGATGGTGCCGCAGCTTGATCGACCGGAGCGAAATGCTCTCGACGGTGCCCTTCAGCTTGCCCGTGTCGACGTATTCGCCGACCCGGAAGGCGTCGTCGAAGAGGAAGAAGAAACCGGAGACGATGTCCCGCACCAGGCTCTGCGCCCCGAAGCCGACGGCCAGACCGATGACACCCGCTCCGGCAAGCAGGGGCCCGATGGCGATGCCGAAGGACGACAGCACCGAGAGCAGCACGATCACCGCAATGGCGATCAGGAGGAAGGCGCGCAGCAGCGGCAGCATCGTGGCGATCCGGGCCATCGATGAGGATGCCGGCGCGGTTCTGGCCGCAACGATCTGACGGTCGAGCCAGCCCCTGAGGCCGGTCCAGAGCACGAAACCGACGACCGCCACGACGCCGCCCTGCAGGATGATCCGCAGAACCACGGCCGTCGGGCCGTCGCCGGCCGTCGGATCGACCTCCCAGATCCGCAGCAGCAGCCACAGCGCGGCGACCACCATGGCCGCCTGGATAATCTTGCGAAGGGAACGCTGAGTGGTCGCGGCGCCGAACGCCCTGACCGCCTGCGTTGGCAGCATCGACACGGCCGCCGCCCCGGTGGAGCCCTCACCTTGGCTCGCCGCCTCACCGACCTTTTGACCGGCCGTCGGGCCGCCCGCGACGATGCGGTCGACGACGCGGGTGCCGATCGGGATCAGCAGCACGACGATCAGGCTGACCACGGCGCGCCAGGCGACGCTGCTCTCGCCGGTCAGCTGCCCGAAGACCCAGAGGCCCCAGACCACCGCCAGACCCAGCGACAGGAAGGCCGCGATCATCCTGGTTCGCACGGCGCTGTTGCCGTCTCCCGCGGCGGTGGCTTCGGCGAACAGGTCGCGATGCCGCCAGACGGCGGCGATCAGCACCACGATCACGGCAAGGCCCATGACCAGCCGGGCGAGCATCTGAATTTCCTCGGGCAGGCCCAGCGCGCGGGCCAGCACCACCGGAAACATCAGGACGACAGCCACGACGGCGATGACGTTGAGCGTGGCGAGCACCGCGCTCGCCGCCCGGGTCCCTACCGGCGCCAGGCGCCGATCAGGCACACGCGGCGTGAGAATCCGCCGGGCGATGGCGAGCACCAGCAGCGTCCCGGTGACCACCAGCAGGAGGTCCTGCAGCAGCTGCGGCGCGCGCGGATTGCCGGGCGACAGCACCAGATAGCAGAGCACGACGAGCGTGGCGAAGGCGAAGGCCCGGATGAGGTCGGCGAGAAGCCGACGCATTGGCGTCACCGTCCCGCCGGCCTCACCGGATGCCCGGCGCAGCACCAGCCAGCGGAACAGCGTCGCGAGCGCGAAGGACAGGAGAACGACGAGCAGCACGTTGCGCGTGGCGACGGCGGCGTCGACCGGATGGCCGGCCTCGGCGTCGCGCATCGCGGCCTCGTCCAGGAGGCCGCCGAGGTTCGGCAGCATGGCGAACGCGGTGACAAGCCTGATCCGCGCCCGTTCGAGCGCCGGCGGCTGCACGGCGGGCTCCGCGAACAGCTGCGTGAGCGAGGTCCGCAGGGCGATGCGTGCCTCGCGGTCGTCAAGCAGCGCGACGACGGCGTCGATCTCGGCGGCGGTCAGGGGGCGTGGCTGCTCGGCGAGCATGGCGACGGGCGTCGCGTCGGCGGCGTCCGTCGACTGCGCCCGCGCCGCGACGCCGGCGCCGATCGCGAAGGCCATGACCGCCAGCAGCGCGAGAAGCACGGCCTTGACCGGTGCCGTTCGGCGGGTGCGTGGGCGGTGCTCGGCCATGATCGCGATCATCCGCGCGGAAACAGCGCGGTCAGCACGACGCGGAAGCCGATATCATCCGGCCCCCCGTCGGGCGCCGCTGCCCAATAGCGCAGTCCCCCGCCGATGCTGACGGGCAGCCCGCCGATACGCACCAGCTTCGAAACCGTGAGGTTGATGGGCACCGACCATTGATCGGCCAGCCAGTCATAGGTGCTCTCGGCGTTGAGGCCGAAAGTCCAGGCGTCGGATGTGGTGTAGGACACGAAGGGCTGCAGATAGCTGACGCTCATCGCGTTGCCCTGGTCGTCATCGGACAGCGACCAGAGATGGTTGACGAGCCCGCCATAGGTCCAGCCGCTGTCCTGGCGCAGGAAGACCGCGGTCGGCCCGGCCGCCCAGCGATCGCCGCCAAGCAGCGGATCGCCCGCCGTCGGCAGCAGCAGCACCGGTCCGGCGCCCCAGATCCAGCCACCCTCGGTCGGCGCGACCGGCGAGAAGAACAGGCTTTGCGTGATGTCCCCGATGCCCGACTGGCTGCCGCTTCCCGGCGCCACGTCGTCCTGCGCGATCACGGGCAGGATGGTGCGGGAGATCAGGTTCCAGTCCTGGCTCAGCGAGAACGGCACCACCGGCTGCAGGTTCAGCCGGAAGACCTCTCCGTCGCCGGCACCATGGCCGCTGTCGTAGTTGAACTGCAAGGGCACGCTGATCATCGCCGCGACCGGGTTGGACAACTGCTGCGCCAGCGCCGCGGCATCGCTGCCGTCGTCCTCGGCCAGCACCGGCCCGTTCGAGGCCAGCCAGGTGAGCGCCACGGTCGCGGCGGCGAACCCTCGCGCCAAGTCGCCTGACCCAACCATCGGTCTCCCTTCCGCGGATCATCGGATGATGTCGCTTCGCGAAGCGATGCCACCAAGGCTGCGGTTCCGGTGCCCCCGGGGACAGATCGTTACGGTAGTTTACGTGTTGGCACCGCCGGGCGGCTCGCCGAGGGCGGTGGCGATCTCGACCAGCAGGTTGTCGATAAGCTGGCGGTATTCGGACTGGCGGACGGCGCTCTGCGGCTCGCAGGAGTCCTCCCAGTGCCGCAGGGCCTGCACGGCGTCGAGGTAGTCCTCGCAGATGGCGCGGAAACGGGGGTCGATCGCCAATCGCCGGCGAATGGCAAAGGCGTGTTCGGGGAACGCGTCGACGAGGCGATCCGGTCCGATTTGCGGCAAGTCGCTCTCCACCACCTGCAGACCCTGCGACCGCATCAGGACCGCACGGCTACGCCAATCATGGGCGTGTTGCCGCACGGTCTTGAGAACGTAACGGTAAATCACGGTGCGGCCGGGGCATGACTCCGGTCGAACCGAACGCCCCAACACCTACCATTGTCTATGATTTGGAGGTGTGCCGCCTGATTTCGCGCAAGCATTATGCAAATATTGCCTTGCTTGGGATCGATCCTCCCCTCATCCGGTCCGTAGGTCGTGAAAGGGACAGGCGTATGACCGGTGCTCCGGACACGATCGACCTCCACTCCACACCGAATGATCGGTCTGTCGCGACGCCGGCAGACGACCATCCGAGCATTCCGGAGATCGAAAGCGAGCTTGCGCGCATCGTCGACGACCCCGACTTCGACGCCTCGCCGCGCAACCGCGACTTCCTCCGCTTCGTGGTTTCCGAGACGATCGCCGGGCGCGGTGAGCGCATCAAGGCCTACACAATCGCCGTCGAGGTGTTCCACAGGGACGAGGGCTTCGACCCGCAGACCGACCCCATCGTGCGTATCGAGGCGGGGCGTCTGCGCCGCAGTCTCGAGCGCTACTACATGCTCGGCGGCCGCGACGACGCGATCCGGATCGACATCCCCAAGGGCAGCTACGTTCCCGTCTTCAGCCACGCTGATTGGCCGGAGCCGGAAGCGCCGGCCGGAGGTCGCGGTCGCACCATCGCGCCCGAGGCCGACGACGACCCGGAAGCATCGCCGGTGCGGGTTCCGACGAGGCGCCGCTGGTCGTGGCGTCACGCCGCGACGTTCGCCGGCGGCGTCGCGGCGGCGACGGGGCTGCTGTTCCTGTTCGCCGGCGAGCCGGGGCAAAGCCAGCTCCGGCCGCAGGAAGCCCGGATGGCGCCCCCGGCGGCCGGGCAGCCGACCATTCTGGTGCTGCCATTTCAAGCCGAGAGCGGCGATGAGGCGGAGATCGTCTTCGCCCAGGGTCTGACCGAGGAGGTCCAGGTCGACCTCGTGCGGTTCGGCGATATCCGCGTCCTCGACGCGGCCGTGGCCGGCGGCGACCCCCTGTCGGTCGCGGCGGAGCTCGGCGCCGACTACCTGTTGCGCGGCTCGGTCACGCGCCACGCCTCCAGCATCGCCATCCGACTGCGGCTCATGAACGCCGTTTCGACCGCCGGTCTCTGGGGAGAGTCCTTCATCGTCCCCTACGACGTGGACAGCCTGCTCTCCGTAATCGAGGAGACGTCGAACAGCATCGCCTCGACCATCGCCCAGCCCTACGGCGTCGTCTATCGGGACCAGCATCGCGCGGCCCTGGTGGCTGGCGAGACACCGCTTTCAGGCTACCTCTGCCTGGTCATGGCCTATGCGTATCGCGCCCAGATTTCGGCAGACGGAAATCGCGACGCCTTCGCCTGCCTGAGCCGGGCGACCGTGCTCGAGCCCCAGAACGCGGAGGCCTGGGCGATGCTGGCGCTGGTCGAGCTCGATGTTTCCCGCTTCCGCTTCCCGGCGCCCGAGGAGCTGGCCGGCGGGCCGATGGAAGCGGCGGCCTCAGCCGCCAATCAGGCGATCACCGTAAACCCGTTCAGCGCGCTGGCGCAGCACGCGCTGTCCGAGGTGCGCTTCTTCGAAGGTGACCTGCCCGCGGCGCTCACGGCCGGCGAACGCGCCGTCGCTCTCAATCCGAACAATGCCGACTACCTCGCCATCCTCGGCCTGCGCCTGGTGATGACCGGATCGCTCGACCGCGGCATGGACCTCGTCGACCAGGCGATGGTCCTCAACCCGTCGCCGCCCGGCTGGTATCACTTCGCCCCCGCCCTGTTCCATCTCGCCGCTGACGATCCGGGCAACGCCCTGGCCAGCGCGCAACGCATCCAGATGCCGGCCTTCTATCTCGACCGCCTCCTGCTGGCATCGCTGCACGGCCTGCTCGGCAACTTGGCGGAGGCCTCTGCACTTCTGGTGGAAGCGGATGGTCTCTACCCTGGCTTCTTCGACTGCCCGCGAAACGACCTCGCTTTCCGCAACATCGAGCCGGCGCTGATTGATCGGCTTTTGCAGGGATTCGAGGCGGCAGGCAGACGAATGCCGGTTTCGGAGGCGTCGTGCGCTGTCTGAGGTCCGGCATCGTCGCGCCTGCGCATTAAGGCGCCTGGCGGCACGCCTCGATCAACGCCGAGACAGAACGACTGGTCCCCTGCGGCTGGTCTCAAGGCGCCAACACGTAAACTACCGTAACGATCTGTCTTCCAAGGCGTCGTCACCGCAGCCTTTGGAACCAAGTGCGTGAGGCAGATCGTCACGATGGGAGAGGTTGTCGTGTCCAAAGCAGGCTTGATTGTCACCCATCGGATGACGCGGCCCGGACGCGCCGTCGGGCTGGCTGCCGGCATTGCCATCGCCCTGACGGTCGCGGCACCGCGGCCGGCGACGGCCCAGTCGGACTGGGGTTTCTCGTTCGATCTCTACGGCTGGCTCCCCTTCATCGAGGGTGACGTGATCGTGGCCGGCCAGACCGTCGGGGTCGACCTCAACACGGTTGACGTCCTCCAGGACGCCGACGACGTCGCCGGCGCCATCTTCCGCATCGAGGGAACGAACGGAAGCTGGGGCGTGTGGACCGACCTGGTCTATCTCGATCTCACCTTCGACACGGTGACCGCGATCGGCCCGGCGGACATCTTCCCCGTGGCCATCGAGACCGGCTTTTCCCAGCTCATCTGGGAGACCGCCGGATTCTACCGTATCGTCGACGATGCCGCCGGCGGTCCCGGCGGCGCGCCGCTCAGCGTCGATCTCTATGGTGGCGTGCGCTATGTCGATTTCGAGACCGACATCACCTCGACCACGCCGCTCGCCGTGCGCCAGGTGTCGAGCTCGACGGACTGGGTCGACCCACTTTTCGGCGCCCGCCTGTCGATGGGCGAGCCCCAGGGCCTGAACGCGGTCCTGCTCGCCGACATCGGCGGCTTTGGCGTCGGTTCGGAATTCGCCTGGCAGGCCGCCGCCTATCTCGGCTACGGCTTCGACCTCGGCGACGGTATCGACCTCAATCTCTACCTGGGATATCGCGCGCTCGGCTTCGACTACGACGACGAGCGGACCATCGACGTCACCTTCCACGGCCCGGTCTTCGGCGCGTCATTCAGCTTCTAGGCACCGGCGATCCCATGATGACGCCTCCCGGCCACAGTGATCGCGCGTTGAGAGTTCTGCCGGGTCTCGCTCGTCGCTCTCTGGCGGCGCTGCTCGTGCCGGCCGTGCTCTCGGCATGCGGCGTGCCGGATCGCAACGTCCCGCTCGATCAGGCGCTCCTGGCACCGCCCGGCGAGCCCTTGATCTCGGAGGGCGGCTATCGGACCCTGACTTTCGCCCTCGATCACGGTTTCGGCGACGCGTTTCTGGCGCTGGCCTTTTCCGGCGGTGGCAAGCGCTCGGCCTCGTTCGCCTATGGCTTTCTCGACGGCCTGCGCCAGATCGACATCGGCGGCGGGCGGAGCCTTCTCGACGAGGTCGACATTATTTCCGGCGTCTCCGGCGGCACCTTTCCCGCGACCTATTACGGCCTCTACCGGGAACGCATCTTCAGCGATTTCGTGGACGGCTTCCTGCGCTACGATCTCGAGGCCGACATCGCCTCCCTGCTTCTCGGGCCGTGGAACTGGCGCTGGGCCGTCGACCCCTTCTACGGCACGAACGACGCGATGGCGGAGATCTATGATGATCTCTACGTCAACGGCGCCACCTACGCCGACCTTCTGGCAGCGGGACCGCCGCTGATCATGGTCAATGCGACCGACATTACCAATGGCGCGGTCTTCTCGTTCACCCAGGACTATTTCGATCTCCTGTGTTCCGACCTCCGACAGGAGCCGGTCGCCCGTGCCCTGGCGGCGTCCAACGGGTTCCCGGTCGTCTTCACGCCCATAACCTTGAACAGCTACGCGCAAGATTGCGGCGGACGCCGGCCGGCGCTGCTGGCCGACAGCGATTCCCTCCAGCGGACGCGCGACTTCGACCGGCTGCAGGCGATCGCCGATCAGTTCGCAGCCTATCTCGACCCGGACGAAACGAGTTACGTCCATCTCATGGATGGCGGCATCGTCGACAATCTCGCCATGCGCTCGATGCTGAACGCCATCCAGACGATCAGGCAGGAACCGTCGTCGGAGCTCGCGGCACAACTCCAGCGCCTGGTCACCTTCGACGACATCGTTCTCGTCTCGGTCGATGGCGAGTCGGCGCTCGATACGAGCTGGGCCCGTCAGCCCACCGTGTCCAGTCTCGCCCAGATCCTGAACCTGGTCACCGGCACCCAGATCGACGCCTACAACGTCGAGACACTCGCCCTCGCCCGCGCCGAGATTGCCGCCCTGGCGGACCTGCTGAGCGGACGGCGCTGCGCCGGCGTGGTCGACCCGCTCGCCTGCCAGCCGGTCGACGGCACGGTGCTTCACTACTCCTTGCGCCAGATCGACGATCCGACGATCCGCGCCCGACTGGAAGCGATCCCGACCGGTCTCACCATCCCCGACGAGGATGTGGATCTGCTCGTCCAGCAGGGCAGCCTGCGCGCGCTGCAGTCACCAGAACTCCTGGCCCTCGCCGAGAGGCTGCGCGGCGACGTTGCGATGGCCGGGCAATGACCGGCGCGCGGATGCCACGCCGCGCTGATGTGTCCCGCCGACCGTTGCAACGGTCGGACCGGGTGTTTCCCTTCAACCGATTTGGGGAGCGATAGACGATGAAATTCACATCCCTGTTCATGGTTTTGGCGCTGCCGATGGTCGTGGCGGCCTGCGGCCCGCAGCCGCC
>Ga0207773_100191_pt1 | contig 45520 bp, 48 predicted proteins | sample TtaePargueraPR_2_FD_187281 | JGI IMG/M metagenome (GOLD analysis project Ga0207773, IMG submission 187281) | Aerobic enrichment media microbial communities from Bioluminiscent Bay, La Parguera, Puerto Rico - Tt and M1 (3) (SPAdes) | ecosystem: Environmental > Aquatic > Marine > Unclassified ...
CGGCGGGGATCGGCACCCCGCCGATGGTCATCTCGCCGATATCGGCCTGGCGGTAGGCGACCTCGCCCTCGAAACGCAGGCCGTTGTCGAGCCCGTAGCCCATGGCGCCGCCGAAGCCGAAGCCGGTGTCGGTGGCGCCGGTCATGGTGGGAATCGGCGATTCGAGCGACACCTCGTCGAAGAACGACACGCCGCCGAAACCGCCCAGGTAGAAGCCCTCGTTCTGGGCATTGGCCGCGCCGGCGGTGGCCAGGGTGGTCGCCGCCAGGATGGATGCAACGATATACTTCATGGTCAATCTCCTTGCCTTGTCCCCCGGCTTACGCGCGCACGCGGCCGCGCCCTGCCGAGGATGGTTGCCCCCAATCAGGCTTCAGTGGCGGGTGGGATGACCGACCAAAGTGCTTGGGTCTGTGACGATGCAGGCCGGCCCGACATCGGCGGATGCGCGGTCTGCGGGAACGATACTGGCGGTTCGGCGTTCGCTTCGCAGTGATCCCGCTCACGCGTGCGGAATCCCACAGCCCGGGCGCCCCGCGCTCGGCAATTATCCGTCCGTATCGACCGCTCTGGCGGCGGATCGCCCGGTACGTGGCGAACCTTCACGTGGGGGTGAGGTGATGAACGATCTGGAGAATGTCTCCGACCGGCTCCTGGTCGTCATGGCGCGTGACGCCCTGTCGCGCTCGGAACGGCTGTTTTTCGACGGCAACCGCGAGTCGGCCTGGCGGTCGGCCTTCCTGGCCAGTGCCATCGCCATGGAGATCGCCCGGCGGGAGGGCACGCGGGACACCGATCTCGCCGGCCGCGCCGCGTCCATCCTCGACCGCGAGCGCGGCGCTACCCGATAGGCGTCGGTCCGTCGGCACGCCAAGTACCTAAGCAGGACTTGCCGCGCCGGCTGTTCCCTTTATGTTCCATCTCATGACGCCTCGGGAACTGCTGCATTTCGACATCGCCATCGCGCTTCGCGGCGTGGCCGGACGCCGCGCCGGACGCCGTCCCTACTGGGCGCTGGAGGCAGAAGAAGCGCGGGTTCGCGCCGAAGAGGTGCTGCGGCATCTCGAGCGCTGCGGCTGGCGTTTCGAACTGCCGGCGAAGCACGGCACGTCACCCGAAGGGTCCCGCTGAGCCGTTCCGGGCGGCCGGGCGTGCAGGGGCGGACCTATACGGGTGGAGAGTCCTCACGCGCTTGTGATCAAGCCGGTGAGTCGCCCGACCATAGGCTCCGCCGCGTCCCGGTCATCGTCGACCCCTTGGCCGGGGCCGGCCCGGCCTTCGCGGATGCTCCGGCCTCCCGCGGCCGGGCCGTTTGCCTTAGTGCGGATCATACCTGAACGGAATCGCGTCAGCGCTTCGGTCAAGGTATGTGAATCCGCACTAATCGATTGATAATAGACAGGATTCACACGGCACAACGGAGCCGGGGCCGGCTCCGTTGTGCCGTGATCCTGTCTAGCGGCCGCGACGCTTGCGCAGGCCGTTGGCGAGCATGCGGGCCACACCGTCGCCGGCGAAGGCCTCTGACGGCATCGGCGGCGAGAAGAGGAAGCCCTGCGCCTGGCGGCAACCGATGCCGCGCAGGAAGTCCAGCGACGCGATGGTCTCCACCCCCTCGGCGCAGACCGGCAGACGCAACTGATTGGCCAGCGAGACGAGCGCCTGGACCACCTTGCGGGCGTCGTGGTTCTGGTCGATGTCGACGATCAGCGAGCGGTCCAGCTTCAGCTCGCTGAGGGGCAGCCGGTAGAGTTCCACCAGGGATGAGTAGCCGGCACCGAAATCGTCGAGCGCCACGCCGATCTTCTGCCGGCGCAGGCGGGTCAGCACCTTGATGGCGGTGCTGACATCGGCGATCGCCACCTGCTCGGTGATCTCCGCGGTAAACAGGTGTGGCGGCACGCGAGCACGGTCCAGGCGATCGGCCAGGCGATCCGGCAGGTCGCGGTCGGCCAGCTGCGTGCGCGAGAAGTTGACCGCCACCGGCACCGCGACGCCGGCATCGATCCAGCGGCGCTGCTGGGTCAGCACCTGGTCGAGGATCAGGTCGGTCAGCGCGTCGATAAGCCCCGCCTGCTCGGCCAGCGCGACGAAGATCTCGGGCGACACCCGCTCGCCACCGGGCAGCGTCCAGCGCGCCAGCGCCTCCAGCCCGGCGAGGCGCGGCGAGCGCCGGGCGCGGATGTCGACCTTGGGCTGGTAGTGGGCAGTGATGGCCCGCGCCGCGATCGCCTCGCGCAGATCGCCCACGGTGACCGCCGGCAGGCTCATGGCGGTGCGCAGGACGCTGGTGACGCGCGGCACGGAAAGCGGCTTGACGAGCGTGTCGAACATGTCGAGCGCCAGGTTGGCGCCGGCCTCGCTCACCGCGCTGACCGTCTCCCGGTCGTCCTCGCCGGCGACGATGATGCGCGCACGGCAGTCATTGGCGGCCAGCTGTCGCAGGGTGGCGATGTTGGCCGTGGTCTGGCGCTTGAGCTCCAGCATGACGACGGTCGGGTCGACGCTGCGCAGATGACCCAGGAGTTCGTCACCGCTGCCGGCCTCGCCCACCAGGTAGCCGAGGCTGGACGCCACGTCGCCGACGATCCGCCTGCTGTCTTCCTGCTCGTCCACGATCAGAAGACGATCTTTGGGATTCATCACGATGGCCAAGAAACCAGACGCCGGGCTTGCGCGAAACTTGAGATAGTAGACGCATAAAACGATTCACTCTCAATTAGAATAGAAGCATGTCTCCCCTGAAACAGCCGCACAACCGCCACGCGACTGCGGCGGGGATGGCCGCGGGGGGCGGTCTTGATGCAGGCATGGCGGCTTCGCGAATTGCCGAGCGGAGGTGCCCAGGACTATCATCCGCGCAGTCGCATGAACTCAGCAGCGGGGACAGCACCAACATGGGCGCACTCTTTGGCGGGCTCGTCGGCGGAACGCTTGGCATTCTCTATCTCATCGCCGGCCCCGTCACCTATATCATCTGTGTCGTCGACACCTGGTCCGGCTCCTCGACCGTGGTGGTCAAGTTGCTGGTCAACCTGACGATCGACGCCTTCCTCGCCTTCATCTGGCCGCTGACCTGGATCGTCTGGCTGCTCCAGGAAGCCTTCGGCGGCACCTCCCCCATCGAGGTCGTCTTCGGATAGCGGCGTAGGGATGGCATCCGGTTCCGGCGTTCGGCCAGAACCGCGCGCCCGACTGTCGCGGCGCGCCTGACGACGGCCTCAGACCCGACCTCGACCAAAGCATAGCACGCCGCGTGTCGGCCCTTTTCCCCGGATGCCGAAGGACGCGCATAATGATGCCCGACGCCGCCGACGCCGGCTGAACCCGCTGGCTGGCGTCCGGCCCATCGCAGGGAGGGTACGGTCATGCGGCACGCCGCCGTGATGCTGGTCTGGCTATTCGGTCTACTCGTCCCGTCCGCCCTCGCCAAGGAAGGCGGGCCGGCGCGCCTGACGGGGGCGCCCGGGAGCTATGCCTTCGTGCTCGACGCGGACGGGGAGATCCTGACGGCCTCCTATTGGATCGGCGCGGAGACGGTGCTGGTCTTCCCGCCGGGCTCGGCGCGGTTGATCGAGCCCTCGATCACCCAGCTCTTCATGGCCGATCGCGGCTTTCTGCCGTCACGCCTCATCGCCAGCGTCATACTGCTGAACCGCGCCTTCGACTACGCCTCCCCGCCCGTTCCGGGCGCCGAGGGGACGACGCAGGTGGCGGTCACGGAATACAGCTTCGATCCGGATGGCCTGCCACGCACCGACCGTGCCGAGGACTATACCGTGGCGCTGGAATGGCTGCCTGCCCGAACGCAGAACCTGGACGGCACCGACGTGACCGTGTGGCCCTATCGCGGCGTCAATCTGACCCTGCTCGGCGGCAGCGGCATGCGGCGCGAGGAGGACACGGTCGACCGGGTCTACCTGCCGGCCTACGACCTCGACCTCGATGCCGATGTCTGGGCCGAGGCCGCCTCGATCCACTGGGGCGACGGCATGATCGCCTCCGCCGATCTCGGCTTCGAGGTCACCCTCGCCAGCGCCGCCGGCACACCGCTTGGCGACTGCCTCCAGGCGATCCGTGACGAGCCCGCCTATGCGGTCTTCCTCGCCGGCTTCGCGGCGCTGGAGCAGCGCAGCATCCCGCTTCTCGAGCGCGGCACCACCGATCTGCTGGAATTCGGCCTCACCGACTATCTGGAACTCGACCGGCGCTACACCGTCGCCCGGCGCTTCCAGGCCTGCTTCGGCCTTTAGTGGCCTGTAGTGTCCCGTATCCGCCAGGGCTGCCGGGCGTGGCTCAGGTGACCGAGAGCACGATCAGCCAGGCGAGCGCGCCGAAGCGGGCGATCTCCGCCTCCGCGCGCTCCCCTTCGTGCCGGTCCGCCGCCCGCCAGACGCCAACCATGGCGAAGACGTTGTAGGGGATGGAGAGCGCGTAGCCGACCACCCAGGCGAGCACCGGCAGATCCCAGGTGACCAGGGTCAGAAAGATCGCCGTGGTCGAGGCGTTGACCAGCACCCCGCCCAGCACGGCCCAGCCCCACACCGCCCGTCCCAGCGGCGCGCCACCGCGCCAGAAGCGTATGGGAGGGTCGAGGATCATGGAGCGGAAGGTGGCACCCACGGCCGGGGAAGTCGAGAGCGGGAGTGGCATTAGCCGCGGGCACCGACTTCACCACGGAGACGAGCCTGCGTCGGGACCGCCGAACCGCATGCGGTAGCGTTGTCGGTAATCGGCCGGGGTCATGCCGCTCAGGCGCTTGAAGACGCGCCGGAAGGAGGCCTGGTCGCCATAGCCGACGGCCTCGGCGACGCGGCCGATAGAACTGGCGCCGTCCTCCAGCAGGCGGCGTGCCGCCGCCACGCGCAGGCGCTGCAGATAGTCGGCCGGCACGCTGCCGGTCGCCGCCTTGAAGCGGCGGATAAGCGTGCGCCGGCTCATGCCGAAGCTTCGGGCCACGGCGTCGAGGCCCAAATCGCTGGCCATGTTGGCGTGCAGGTGTTCCTCCACGGCCCGGATGCGGGCGTCATCATGCGATCGCGAGATCGGCAGGAAGGCGTAGCCCGACTGGTGCTGGCGCGGCAGGTCGAGGATCAGCGCCTTGGCGCATTCCACGGCCGTCTGGTGACCGCAGAGCCGCTCGACCAGGTAGAGGCCGAGATCGGTCGCGGCGTTCACGCCGCCGCCGCAGAACAGGCCGGCATCCTCGGTGATCAGCAGGTCGGTGCGCCAGTCGACGCGCGGATAGCGCTGGCGGAAGGTCTCCGCCGTGCCCCAATGCGTCGTCGCCCGGCGCCCGTCGAGCAGCCCGGCCTCGGCCAGGAAGGCGACGCCGGAGCAGACCCCGGCCAGGAGCGCGCCGGCCTGCCGCTGACGCCTGAGCCAGGGCAGGATGGCGGCGTGCCGGTCGATCCATTCCGCCGGCAGCGGGCCGGAGGCCGAGACGAAGACGAGGTCGGCGCGCCTCACGGCCTCGATGGAACAGTCAGGCGCGATGGTCAGCCCGTAGGCGCTCTCGATCGGCGCGCCGTCGATCGAGGCCATGGTGACGCGGAAACGCGGCCGCGCGGCTGTGCCGCTCATCTCGTTCCACATGCGGCCGGCGGCCGAGAACACCTCGATCGGCCCGACCGCGGTCGAGGCGTAGCCGTCGTCGACCAGGACGACGGTGACGTCGAGTTGCCGGCTGTCCTCGCTCATCGCACGCGCTCCCCAGCGTCTGGCCCTCAGGCCAGGCACAGGGGTAACGCGGATCGGCGGCCGCCCGCCAGCCCTCAGGCAGGACCGTGGCACGATCGCCGCCCCGGTTTGTCACCCTCGCCCGCTTACCCACCGATGCCGGTAACGGGCAGGATGCGCCGCATCGAAACCGCGACAAGGGAGCGATCCGATGGACCTCTACGTGATCCGACGCCATGGCATCTGGGCGAACCACGACGAACTGGCCGCGGCGAGCGAGCTCTCGGCCCGTATCGGCGAGGAGATGGCCGACCGGGTGCGCTGGATCCGCAGCTACGCGGTGGCCGAGCCGGACGGACGGATCGGTTCGGTCTGTCTCTATGAGGCGGCCGACCCCGACGCCATCCGCGAGCACGGCCGCCGCATCGGCGCCGCCAGCGAGGATTTCCAGCGCGTCACCGGCGCCCAGATCGTCCGCGACGACCCGGTCGTGGGATGAGACGGAAGGGGCGCGCCGGGCCGACCACTGCCGGCGCGCCCCGCTTCTTGCCCCCGACCACCGGACCGTCACCGGACTGCCAGCGCGCCGCCACCGTCACGGTGACGCCCGGCAGCGGTCGGGCGGCGGCCGGGGAAATGTGCCGCTACATCATGCTCGGCGGCAGGATGACGCTGTCGATGGCGTGGATGACGCCGTTCGACGTCGCGATATCGGCGGCGACCACGTTGGCGCCGTTGACGGTGACGCCACTGCGGGCGTCGATGTAGACGGCCTCGCCCTGGACGGTGGTGACGGTCATCTCGCCCGAGAGGTCGCCCGACATCACCGCGCCCGGCAGCACGTGATAGGTCAGCACGGCGGCGAGCTGGTTACGGTTCTCCGGCGCCAGCAGCTCGTTCAGCATCTCCGGCGGCAGAGCGGCGAAGGCGGCGTCGGTCGGCGCGAAGACGGTGAACGGGCCATCGCCCTTCAGCGTCTCGACCAGGCCCGCCGCCTGGACCGCGGTGACCAGCGTGTCGAAATCCCCCGCCGCGACCGCCGTGTCGACGATGTCCATCGTCGGCATGGCCTCGCTCGAGGCGGCCATGTCATTCGACGAGGCACCGACGCAGGCCGCCAGAGCCAGGGCGGAACCGGCGATGAGGCATGATTTGAGTACGTGCATGAGGCACTCCCTTTGACGCTTATGGGTTGGAAAGACACCCCGATTACGCAGAGTGCGCCGCACTGGATCACGCGACGGCGTCGAACAGTCGCCTCGAGAGGAGGTGCGAGGGACGCAGCGCTGGCGGACGAGGACGCGCCCAACGTGCGGGTGTTCGCAACGTGATCCGCCGTCGTATCGGCGATGTTCCGGTCGAGTGGGATCACGCTTGCGGTCAGGAGCGGGTCGCGCCAGCGCACTGGCCGACACAGCGCTCGACGACAGCTGGTGACAGCACCGCGGACGTAGGTGTCTCGGGCTCAGGCCGGCTTCAGAGCAACACTGCCCCAAAGACGGCTGTAGGAGCCACGTAGCTCTCGCGACTCGCCCTCGTCCAGGGTGACCTCGACCACCTTGGATCTGCGCGTCACCAACCCTCTCAACACCAGACCTATCGCATGCTTTCCGGCCGGAAGCTCGATGCGGTAGGTGCCGTCGCCAGAGGCAGTGTGGAGGACCTGCCCACCAACGATGACGTCGATCCCCTTTATGCCACGCTGGCCGCCGAACTTTGTAAGCGCGATCGATACGGACGCTGGCATGAGATCTCCCGTGGTCGCGGATGCTCGGCTGCGCGATCGCAAAGGTTCAACGCAGGATGGATCGATGGTGAGCCCTGCAGGGATCGAACCTGCGACCTACTGATTAAAAGTCAGTTGCTCTACCGACTGAGCTAAGGGCCCACGCGGAGGGAAACTATGGCGGGCGGCGGCGGGGGTCAATGCGGCAGGGCGGAATGCCTGCCCGACGGTGGGTTTCAGCGCCCAAGTCGGGCAGACGCGGCTTCGCATCGGAAGCTGGCTCCGTTCCAGCCGCCCGCCAGGGCGCCCCTACTCCGTCACCACCTTCTGGCGGGAGAAGCGGTTCTCCAGCCACTCGCCGACGCGCTTGGAGACGAAGGGGCTGATGTCGCCGCCCAGCGCGCCGACTTCCTTGACGAGGCGGGAGGAGACGAACTGGTAGCGGTCCGAGGCCATCAGGAAGACCGTCTCGATGGTCGGGTCGATCTTGGCGTTCATGCCGGCCATCTGAAACTCGTACTCGAAGTCCGAGACGGCGCGCAGGCCGCGGATGATCATGGCGACGCCGCAGGACTGGGCGAAGTGCATCAGCAGGTTGTCGAAGGCCCGGACCTCGATGTCGAAGCCGCGCTGGCGCAGCGGCTCGACCTCCGAGCGCGCCAGGTCGACCCGCTCGTCGGTGGAGAACAGCGGGCCCTTGCCGGCATTGCGGGCGACCGCGACGATCAGCCGGTCGCAGAGCCGCGTCGCCCGGGTGATGATGTCGAGATGGCCGTTGGTGATCGGATCGAAGGTGCCCGGATAGAGCCCGATCTTCACGCTCGGTTCCGCCATCAGCCTTCCTCGTCCTCCGGGCCGTCGTCTGGAGCCGCGCCGTCCCGTCCGTCCACCGGACCATCGCCGCCAGCGGACCCGTCCTCAGCTGTCCCGTCGTCGGCGGCCCCGTCGTCGGTCGCTCCGTCGTCGGTCGCTCCGTCGTCGGCGGAGCCGTCCTCCGTCGCCTCCTCCTCGCGCTCCTCGTGGCGGGCGACGGAGACGACGTGCTCGTCCTCGGCGACGCGGAAGACCATGACGCCCTGGGTCTTGCGGGCGGCGATGCGGATGTCGGTGACGGCGGTGCGGATGATCTGGCCGTGGTCGGTGACCAGCATGATCTCGTCGCTGTCGGCGACCGGGAAGCAGGCGGCGATGGCGCTGTTGCGCCCGCCCATGTCCATGGTCCAGATGCCCTTGCCGCCGCGCGCGGTGCGCCGGTAGGCATAGGCCGATGAGCGCTTGCCCAGTCCCTCGGCGCTGATCGACAGCAGGAACTCCTCGTTCGCCGCCATCTGGGCGAACTCCTCCTCGCTCAGCGTACGGTCGCCGGCGACGCTGTCGGCACCGTCATCCTCCTCGCCCTCGGCCTGGCGCTGGAGGTTGGCCCATTTCAGATAGGCCTGGCGGGTTTCCGGGTCGTAGCCCATGCCCTTGAGGATGGACATGGAGATCACCCGGTCGCCCTTGCCCAGCCGGATGCCGCGTACGCCCGTGGAGTTGCGGCTGGCGAAGACGCGCACGTCGGTGACCGGGAAGCGGATGCACATGCCCTTGCGGGTGGCCAGCAGGACGTCCTGGTCGTCGGAGCAGACGTCGACGCCGATCAGCATGTCGCCGTCGTCGAGCTTCATGGCGATCTTGCCGTTCCGGTTGATCTGCACGAAGTCGGACAGGTCGTTGCGGCGCACACTGCCCGAGGCGGTGGCGAACATGACGTTGAGATCGCCCCAGGTCGCCTCGTCCTCCGGCATCGGCATGACGGTGGAGATGGTCTCGCCCTGCTGCAGCGGCAGCAGGTTGACCAGCGCCTTGCCCCGGCTCTGCGGCGTGCCGATGGGCAGGCGGTAGACCTTCATCTTGTAGACGATGCCGCGCGAGGAGAAGAACAGCACGGGCGTGTGGGTGTTGGCGATGAACAGCCGGCTGACGAAATCCTCGTCCTTGGTGGCCATGCCGGCCCGGCCCTTGCCGCCGCGCCGCTGCGCCCGGTATGTAGAGAGCGGCACCCGCTTGATGTAGCCCTGACGGGTGACCGTGACGACCATGTCCTCGCGCTGGATCAGGTCCTCGATGTCGGCCTCGAACTCCATGTCGAGGATCTCGGTGCGGCGCGGCGTGGCGAACTGCTCCTTCACCGCGACGAGTTCCTCGCGCATCACCTCGAGCAGCTTCTCGCGGTTCTGCAGGATCTCCAGATAGCCGGCGATGCGCGAGACGATCTCGCGCAACTCCTCGGCGATCTTGTCGCGCTCCAGCCCGGTCAGGCGGTGCAGGCGCAGGTCGAGGATGGCCTTGGCCTGGTCCTCGGACAGGAAATAGGTGCCATCCTCCTGCAGCGGCCGATCCGGCTCGTCCACCAGCTCGATCAGGGGGGCGATGTCCCTTGCCGGCCAGGCGGTTGCCATCAACTGCTCGCGCGCAGTCTGAGGGTCCGCCGCCTCGCGGATCAGCCTGATCACCGCGTCGATATTGGCCACGGCGACGCCGAGGCCGAGATAGGTGTGCGCCCGCTCCCGCGCCCGGTTGAGCTCGTAGGTGGTGCGCCGTGTGATCACCTCCTCGCGGAAGGCAAGGAAGGCCTGAAGGATCTCGCGCAGGGTGAGCAGAACTGGCCGGCCACCGTTGAGCGCCAGCATGTTGACGCCGAAGGAGGTCTGCAGCGGGGTGAAGCGGTAGAGCTGGTTGAGCACCACGTCGGCGACCGCGTCGCGCTTGAGCTCGATGACCATGCGCACGCCGTCGCGGTCGCTCTCGTCGCGCAGGTCGGAAATGCCCTCGACCTGCTTCTCGCGCACCACCTCGGCGATGCGCTCCATCAGCCGGGACTTGTTCACCTGGTAGGGGATCTCGGTGACGATGATCGCCTCGCGGTCCTTGCGGACCTCCTCGATCGTCGATTTCGCCCGCATGACGATGGAGCCGCGGCCGGTCATCGTCGCCGCCCGGATGCCCGCCCGGCCGAGGATCTGCGCGCCGGTCGGGAAATCGGGACCGGGCACGATCTGCAGGATCTCCTCCTCCGTCAGGCCCGGGTTTTCGATCAGGGCGCAACAGGCGTCGATCACCTCGCCCAGATTGTGGCTGGGGATGTTGGTGGCCATGCCGACGGCGATGCCGCCGGCGCCGTTGACCAGCAGGTTGGGGAAGCGGGCCGGCAGGACGACCGGCTCCTCTTCGGTCTCGTCGTAATTCGGCTGGAAATCGACGGTGTCCTTGTCGATGTCGTCCAGCATGCTTTCGGCCGCCTTCGACAGGCGCGCCTCGGTATAGCGCATGGCGGCGGGCGGATCGCCGTCCATGGAGCCGAAATTGCCCTGCCCCTCCACCAGCTTCAGGCGCATGGCGAAGTCCTGGGCCATGCGCACCATGGCGTCGTAGATGGCGTCGTTGCCGTGCGGGTGCAGCGCACCCATGACATCGCCGACCACGCGGGCGGACTTCTTGAACGGTTTCGTCGAATCGAAACCGTTCTTCTTCATGATGTAGAGGATACGCCGGTGCACCGGCTTCAGGCCGTCGCGCACATCGGGCAGCGCGCGCGCCACGATCACGCTCATGGCGTAATCGAGATAGGAGCGGCGCATCTCCTCTTCGATCGTGACCGGATGAATGTCGCTGCCCGGGGGCGGCGGGGTCAGGGTATCGTCGTCTGCCACGGAGTCTCTGTCGGTAACGGGCTGCCAGCGTGAGTTTGCGGGCACGGAACGGTGGGCGAATCAGGATCAGGCCGACCCGGCGCGCCACGATGCGGAACCTATCATGTTTTTGCAGTCGCGAACATGAAATCGGCCCGCAAGGGACCGGTCGTGCGGCCGTCCGGCCGCACCGCTCAGGCGGGCTGGTAGCGGCGGTCGCGCAGGCTGAGCCACCAGAAGCGCAGCGACAGCAGCGCGACCGAGACGATCGAGGCGATCAGCACGGCCTGGAACAGTCCCATCACGCCGTGGCCGAACTCGATGGCGAGCAGGTAGGCGAGCGGCACCATGACGCCGAAATAGCTGAAGGCATGGCACCAGGTCGGGACCCAGCTGTCCTCCCGCCCCCGCAGCGCGTGGGCCATGACCACCTGGCCGCCATCGGCGATCAGGATGAAGGCGGTGAAGGCGATCAGCGTCGCCGCCAGCCCCAGCAGGGCCTGGTCGTCGCTATAGGCCGAGGCGATCAGCGGCGCGAAGCTGGCAAGGACGACGCCGAGGCCGATCATGATGGCCGAGTTGAGCCCGAGCCCGGTCCAGCCGGCCAGCACCACGTCGGGCTGGTCGCCGCGGCCATAGGCGATGCCGACCCGCACCGCCGTCGCCGAGGCGAGTCCCAGCGCGATCATGAAGACCAGCGCCAGCACGTTGAAGGCGATGGCGTGGGCGCCGAGCGCCACGATGCCCAGCCAGCCGGCGAAGATGCCCAGCGTGGCGAAGGCCACGGCCTCCATGCCGATGGAGAGGCCGCCGGCATAGCCGATGCGGCGCTGCTGCGCCCAGGCCTTCCAGCCGCCCCGCCAGGGCCGGCGCACGGCGAAGGCCTCGCCCCGGGGCAGCCACCAGATATAGGCCAGCAGGGTCAGCGCCATCAGCAGGCGCACCAGGTTGGTCGCCCAGGCGGAGCCCACCGCGCCACCGGCCGGGAGCCCCCAATGGCCGTGCACGAAGACCCAGTTGGCCAGCACGTTGAGGAGGTTTCCGGCCAGCATCACCAGCATCACCGGCATCGGCCGCCGGATGCCCTCCAGGAAGAAGGAGGCGACGATGTAGACCATCAGCGGCGCCATGCCGAGGCCCAGCACCACGATCACCTGGCCGCCGCCGACGGCGATGGCCTCGCTCTGCCCGGTCAGCCGCAGGAAGGGGATGCCGAGGAGCGAGACGACGGTCGCGGCGATCCCGACCCAGAAGGCGTAGGGCAGCGAGCGGCGCAGCACGGCGCCGCACATGGCGTGGTCCTCGCGCCCGAACTCGTGGCTGGTGACCACCAGCGTGCCCAGCATCAGGCCGACGCAGCCGGCGATGGCGGCGCCCAGGGGGGCGGTGGCGATCGACTGATAGGCCAGCTCCTCGCTGGAATACTGCGCCACCATCAGCGTGTCGACGAGCGCCAGCGTCATGATGCCGAGCCGGGAGACCACCACCGGCCCGGCGAGCCGGACCAGCTCCGTCACGTGCCGGCGCAGGCGGAAGCGAAGCCAGCTCTCGCCCGGCTGGGGCGGGGCGTTGTAGACGGGTTGCGCGGACATGGGACTTGGCGTTTCCGTGGGCTCGACCGGTGTCCTGCGGTCAAGCCGCCGCGGACGCTCTCATTGGGCGCCCTGCCTACCACATTCATCCGATCCCGGATATCTTTCACGCCCGCATAGCCGCGATGCGCGAACCCCTCCCGCCATCAGTTGAGAACGGCGATCGAGGCGTTGAGCAGCGTGGCGAAACCCACCCAGGCGAGATAGGGCAGCATCAGCACGCCCGCCAGCCGATCGACGCGCAGGAAGGCGGCTGTCGTCGCCAGCACCAGGAGCAGCAGGACGACCACGATCACCAGCGCGCCAAGAATGCTCTGCGCCGCGAAGAAAACCGGCGACCAGGCGAAGTTGAGGATGAGCTGGACGGCGAACAGCGCCAGGGCCGTGCTTCTCGCCGGCGATGCAGGCCGGTTCACGACCAAGCCGCCGGCGACCCCCATGGCGATGTAGAGGATGGTCCAGGCGACCGGAAAGGCCCAGTTCGGCGGCTGGAAGACCGGCATCTCCAGGGTGGTGTACCAGCCCCGAATGCTGGGGCCGGTCGACCAGCCGATGACGAAGCCGATGGCGAGGATGATCGCCGCCAGGATCAACGGCGCCAGCCAGGACGGGCGGCTCGTGGGATGGGTGACGGTCATGCTGGCTCTCGTTCATTGACGACGGCAATGCCGTTAACGATGAACCATCTAGGTCGTTCCGGCGAGGAGTCGCGGCGTCGGCCGACCGGGTGCGGCAATCCCCCCGTCGGGCTGCCCTGCCGACACGGGTGGGGCACAAGGGCGGCGGGCTGTTGTATCATCCCTCACCTGCCCGCTCTGCTTCTCCACGAGACCGCCCTCTTGTCGAACATCGTCGTCCTCTGGCTCGCGGCGCTGCCGCTATTGGGCAGTCCCGGTCCCGCCACCATGGGCATCGCCGGCATGGGCGCGGCCTATGGCGCCAGACGCGGCCTGGTCTTCACCGCCGGCGTGTGCAGCGGCACGACGACCGTGCTGGTCCTGGTCGCCAGCGGCGTGACCGCTGTCCTGCTCACCGTGCCGGGGCTGCGCGAGGTGATCATCGTCGCCGCAATCGCCTACATGCTCTACCTCGCCTGGCGCATCGCCAGCGCCGCCCCGCTCGGCAGCGCGCCGAGAGGCGGACGGGCGCCGTCCTTCCCCGGCGGCTACTTCCTGGCGATCGCCAATCCCAAGGCCTATGCCGTGTTCGGCGCCCTTTTCTCCAGCCATGTCCTCGTCGCCGGCGACCCGCTGGGCGACGCGGCGCTGAAAGTGGCGGCCCTGATGGCGGTGATCCTGGTCGTGAACAGCCTCTGGCTGTGCTTCGGTGCCCTGGTCGCCCGTGCGCTCAGCGATCCGCGGCGAGGGCGCATCGCAAACATCTTGTTCGCGGCGGCACTTCTGCTATCGGTGGCGCTCGCCCTCATCTGAGCCAGCCCGCCCGCATGGCGGCCGCGCGAGGGCCCACGACGAGAGCGGACGGCGACCCGATGAGCATGCCTGGCGAGGAGACGTTCCTGCCGCCACCACCGCCGGCCCGGCGCCGCTGGCTGAAGCTCTCCCTGCTGCTCGGCCTCGTGGTGCTCGCCGCGCTCTTCTGGCTGTTCACCCCGCTCGGCGAGATGGGCGACATCGATGCGCTGCTGGATGCCGCGCACCGCTGGGCCGGCGGCTGGTGGGCTCCCCTCGCCATCGTCGCCGGCTTCACCCTGGCCGGCCTCGTCGCCTTCCCGCTGACCGCGCTGCTGGCGCTGACCGGCATGCTCTACGGACCGCTCTGGGGCTTCGTGGTGGGCATGTGCTCCGGCCTCGTCGCCGCCTCGGTCGGCTTCGCCGTCGGCCATTTCCTGGGCCATGACTGGCTGAACCGGCAGGGTGGTTGGATCGCGCGCATGTCGCGGGCGCTGGGCCGGCATGGCATCCTCACGGTCGCCATCCTGCGCATGACGCCGGTCGCCTCCTTCGCGGTGATCAATTACGTCTCCGGTGCCGCCCATATCAGCTATGGCGCCTTCATCGCCGGCACGCTGATCGGCGGCACGCCCTACGCCATCGCGCTAACCTTCTTCGGCGACAGCCTGGAGATGCTGCTGAGGGAACCGACCTGGGACAAGGTGCTGGTCGCGCTGGCCGCCTTCCTCGCCGTGCTGGCGGTGGCGCTGCTCGCCCACCGCCTCGCCTTCGCCTTCCGGCGCTGGAGCGAACGGCGGCGGGCGCGCGTCGCCGGCAGCGCCTGACGCCCGGTCGGGCCCCGCCTCAGCCGCTGCTGGCCGGGGACGTGGACGCCTGTTCCGCGGCGACGGTGGCGGCCGCCGAAACGGCGGGGTCGTTGCGGTCGACGCCGGGCGGGACGCGCACCTTGACGTCGCGGCTGGCCAGTTCGATGCCGTTGTCCTCGAAGGCCTTGAGGATGCGCTGATAGACCTCGCGGCGGATCACGAACTGCTCGCCGGGCCGGGCCATGAACTTGACGCCCAGCACCATGTTGAACTCCTCGATCCGGCGCACGCCCTGGCTCTTCAGCGGCTCGATCAGCGACGGGCCGAGCAGCGGATCGGCCGCCAGATCCTTGCCGATCTGCTTCACCAGGCGCTTGACCAGCGAAAGATCCGTGTCGAAGGGCACCCGGAATTCCAGCTTCATGATCACCCAGTCGCGACTGTAATTGGTGATCGAGCGGATCTCGCCGAAGGGCACGGTGTGGATGGCACCGCGATGGTGGCGCAGGCGCATGGAGCGGATGGAGATCGCCTCGACCGTGCCGCGCAGCTGGTCGATCTCGACATACTCCCCGACGCGGAAGGCATCATCGAGCAGGAAGAAGATGCCGGAGAAGATGTCGCGGACCAGGGCCTGGGCGCCAAAGCCGATGGCGATGCCGACCACGCCGGCACCGGCCAGGAGCGGGCCGATATCGATGCCGAAAGCCGACAGCCCGACCATCAGCACGATGGCGACCAGGAAGACCAGCAGGAAATTGCGCAAGAGCGGCAGCAGGGTGCCGAGCCTGGAATGCGCCCCGGCACCGCCGCCCTCGTCCCCGCGGGTGTCGGCCATGAGGGCGCCTTCCGCCTCCATGCGCTTGTAGATCGCCGTCTTGGCCGCCTGCCAGATGGCGTCGGCGATGACGTAGGCGATCAGCGTGGTGAAGATCGCCCGCACCAGGGTCTCGCCCAGCGGCTCCTCCTGCATGGCGAAGCCGGGATCGGTGTTATAGGCGGAGATCAGCAGACCGGCGGCGATCAGCAGCAGGATCGCGCGGGCCGCCCGGCCGATCAGGATGACCCAGAGGTTGCGCCGCGCCAGCCGCGCCTCCTCGCTGTCGGCGGCCGCCCCCGGATTCCGCGCCATGCCGATGGCCGCCTGGTCGCAGACGCGCAGCGCCGGCGGCAGGAATATCAGCACCAGCAGCACGGTGGCGGGCACGATGAAGCCCATCACCCAGCTCAGCCACATCATCAGCAGCAGGGCGCTTATCAGCGCGCGGCGCGCGCGCGCCAGGGCCGGCCGCGGCTCGATGCCGCCGGCCGCGCGCTTCACCGCGGCGCCACGCCAGATCGCGGCGATCAGGATGGCGATGAGGAAGAAGCCGTTGGCGAAGGTGAGGATGCGGATCAGCGAGGGCGCCAGGCCGAGTTCGCGGAGCGCGCCGCCGGTGAACATGAAGAAGCAGAAGACCACGACGATCGCGTTGGTCCAGCGGAAAAGGAAGAAGGCATAGGGCGTCGAGATCGGCACCAGGCGCAGGGACTCGACCCAGGGCGCATAGGCGAAGCGGCCGAAGGCATGCGCCAGACGGTAGACGAGGAAGACATTGAGATAGGTCAGCGTCAGCACCTCGATGATCGGGGTCCAGTCGAACAGGGTGAAGGCGCCGATGCTGCCCAGCGCGAAGGCGGCCACCGACAGCACGGCGAAGACGAAGCGCAGCGCGTTCATCCGCACCCGGTCGCCCGGTACCAGCATCGGCGCGTTGACGATCGCCAGGCGGGCGCCGCGGGTGGCGCGCCAGAATCCCCATTCCACGGCGATGCCGATGACCATGAAGACGGCGATGAAGAGCAGCACATGGGCCCATTCGCCACCCTCGAGCTCGAAGGAGAGGATGGTCAGAGTGCGGTCGACATCGTCGTCGACCGCGTTGAAATCGGCGACGATGCCGGCCGCCCGGTCCTCGATGGCGCCGATCAGGGTGGGCAGCGGGCTCGCCATGACGGCGTCGCCCGACAGGGGGCCGGTGGTGGCCGCCGGTCCCGCCTCCACCTGCGTGCGCAGCCAGGCGCGGATGTCGGGATCGTCAAGCAGGTCGAGAAGGGTCAGCAATTGCAAGTTGCTGGGGCCGGCGGCCGGTTGCGGCGCCTCCGCCTCGCCGGAGCCCAGGCCTGGGACCTGGGCCGGCGCGGTGCCGACCGCGAAGACGAGCAGCAAGAGAACGACAACACCCGCGCACAGCCGTCCCGCCATGTCCACAGCCTCCCCTGACGGACAGGCGCCGCCATGCCCCGATCGGGCGTGGCGGCGCTGTCCGTACCGACGGCGCAGAGAGTGCCACGGCCGCGTGGGCTTGGCGAGTGGGCGCCGCAGGATCGGCCGACACCCAGCCCGGGCTCAGCCGCGATGGCCGGCGGGGCGTCCGGTGACGTCGAACCGGCATTCGGCGGCGCGCCGGCGAAACGGGCTCCAGGCGGCGACACGCGCGAGGAGTTCGTGGAACATGGCCGAGCGTTCGAGGCGCGCGCGGCGCAGGCCCGCCTGTTTCATCGCCTCCCAGGCCTCGTCGGCGGGGAACAGGGCACTGGCCTCGGGGAAGCGGCCTGTCGGCGGTCCTTGGTGTGCGTGACCCATGATCGCGCTCCTGTTGCATCTGGACGCATGGTGCGCCCGGCACGTTGCCGGGTGATGTCGCCGGCGACGCGCGCGCGTTTCCGCACGGTTTCGATCACCCGGAAGGTGGACCGGATGTGGGCGGTCAGGCGACCCGTCGCCGTCGCCCGGAAATGTTCCGCGCCATGTCGGGACCGGTCTCGTCCGGCGCGAGGTGGCCCGACAGCCTGTCAGCCAGACCGGCCCAACCGCGCTCGAGTGCCGGCGTCCAGAGGATCCCCATGCCCCGGCGCAGGGTCCACAGCAGCGCCTCGCGCAGCGGCCGGCGCGCGCCGGTGGTGATACCCAGCCCGGCCAGTCGCTGGGCGAGATCGGCGAGGAGAGGCGCCAGCGCGTCGAGATCCTCGAGATTGTCGAGGAAGGCGCCGACCGCCGCCGCCAGACGGCGCCGACGCTCTCGCGCGACGAGACCATGCACCGGTCCGGGCAGCGCGGAACGCAGCCCCGGGGCCAGCCGCAGCAGCCGCGCCTCGAACAGGGCGACCAGGCTGTCGGCATTGGGCTTGAGGTATCGCCAGCTCCAGCGCAGGCGGGCGATGTCGTCGGCGCTGAAGGCGGCGGCCGCCGGGCCGTCGTCGAATGCCGGTCGCCGGCTGCCGGCAGACATGGCGAGGATGGGATCGGTGAGGCGCATGTCCCGCTCTCCTTGCGGTCTGAATGTGGTCCATCAGAGATAGCGCCCCTTGATCATCCTGAAAAATGAATAATAATGAAGAGAACCATCATTTATCGTGAACCATGCGAGGCAAATCCATGGATCTGGCAGCGTTGAGGATCGTCAAGGCCGTAGTCGACGAGGGCGGCGTCACCCGGGCGGCGGAAAGGCTGGGCCGGGTGCAGTCGAACGTCACCACGCGGATCCGCCAGCTGGAGGCCGATCTCGGCGTCGACCTGTTCATCCGCGAGGGCAAGCGCCTGCATCCCTCGCCGGCCGGCCGCATCCTCTACGACTATGCCGGCCGCCTGCTGGACCTGGCGGCGGAAGCCCGTGCCGCGGTGCAGGACAACCGGCCGCGCGGACGTTTCCGGCTGGGCGCCATGGAGAGCACCGCGGCGGTGCGCCTGCCCGAGCCGCTGAGCCGCTATCACCAACGCTTTCCCGAGGTGACCCTGGAACTACGGACCGGCTATCCGGAGGCGTTGGCGCGCGAGGTCCTGACGGGGACTCTCGACGCCGCGCTGGTCGCCGGACCGGTGGCCGCGGAAAGCTTCGAAGCGCGCCTCGCCTTCCGGGAGGAGCTGGTGGTGATCGCCGCCGCCGGCCGCGACCCGGTGACGGCGGACAGCCTGCGGCGGGACCCCGGCACGATCCTCGCCTTCGCCGCCGGCTGCCCGCACCGGGCCCGGCTGGAGGACTGGTACCGCAGCCTCGGCATCCTGCCGGCGCGGATCATCGAGATGACCTCCTACCACGCCATTCTCGGCTGCGTGGTCGCCGGCATGGGGGTGGCGCTGGTGCCGAGATGCGTGCTGACCGGCTTTCCGGAACTCGCCCGGCTGTCGGTGCATGCCCTACCCTCCGGGCGCGACAGCATCGACATCCAGCTGATCTGGCGCAAGGGCGCCCCGGCGCCGAAGGTCGAGGCGCTGATCGCGGTCCTGGACGAACTGCCGGCGGCGGCCTGAGGCGGTCGTCGACCCGGGCGTCGTCAGTCCGCGAAGGCGGTGCCGTGGTACACCGCCTCGATATTCACGCCGTCGGGGTCGAGGATGAAGGCGCCGTAATAGTCGGCATGGTATTGCGGCCGCAGGCCGGGCGCGCCGTTGTCCCGGCCGCCCGCCGCGATCGCAGCCTGGTGAAAGGCGTCGACTTGCGCCCTGTCGGCGGCGGCGAAGGCCAGATGGAAGGTGCCCGGCACCGGCCCGAATGCACCGATCCAGAAGGAGGGCTTGCCCCGACCCAGCATCGCCCAGCCCTCGCCGCCCATCATCGTGGCGATGCCAAGCGGCCGCAGCGCCGCCTCGTAGAAGGCGTGGCTGCGGGCGAAGTCGCTGACGTTGAAACCCACGTGATCGAAGATGAACGGACTGGCCATGGCGGACGCGCTCCGGCGGGTGGTGGTGCCACGGATGATAGCCGGTTTCGTTCGTATTCGGATACGCGAAGACGGGCGCGAGGTCCCGGCTCTCCCTGCGGTCGGCCGGGACGACGGAGTTGGGTTAGGTGTGAAAAAGCTTCACCGTCGTTCCGCACGCAGCAAAGCGGAGATGCGGAACCTCGCGCCTGTTTTCGCGCGAGTCCCAGCCTGGCCGCTCGAGGTCCCGGCTCTCGCTAACGCTCGGCCGGGACGACGGATCAATCATCAGTGACATGATCCGTCGTTCCGCACGCAGCGCGAGCGGAGATGCGGAACCTCGCGCCCGTCTTCGCCAACGCGGCCTCAGGCGCTCTTGCGGCCCTCCTGGCGGCGGAGATAGGGCGCGAGGTATTGGCCGGTGTGGCTGCGCGGGGCCTCGACGACAGCTTCGGGCGGGCCGGCCGCGACGATCTCGCCGCCGCCATCGCCGCCCTCCGGACCGAGGTCGACGATCCAGTCGGCGGTCTTGATGACCTCGAGATTGTGCTCGATCACCACCACGGTGTTGCCGTTGTCGGCGAGCTCGTGCAGCACCTCCAGCAGCTTCTCGACGTCGGCGAAGTGCAGGCCGGTGGTCGGCTCGTCGAGGATGTAGAGCGTGCGGCCGGTGGCCCGGCGGGCGAGCTCCTTGGACAGCTTGACGCGCTGCGCCTCGCCGCCCGACAGGGTGGTCGCCGGCTGGCCGATCTTGATGTAGTCGAGACCGACGCGCTTCAGAGTCTCCAGCTTGTCGCGGATCGCCGGCACCGCCTTGAAGAACTCCGCGCCCTCCTCCACCGTCATGTCGAGCACGTCGGAGATCGAGTGGTCGCGGTAGAGCACCTCCAGGGTCTCGCGATTGTAGCGCTTGCCGTGACAGACGTCGCACTGGACGTAGACGTCGGGCAGGAAGTGCATCTCGATCTTGATGACGCCGTCGCCCTGGCAGGCCTCGCAGCGCCCGCCCTTGACGTTGAAGGAGAAGCGGCCGGGGCCATAGCCGCGCGCCTTGGCCTCCGGCAGGCCGGCGAACCATTCGCGGATCGGCGTGAAGGCGCCGGTATAGGTGGCCGGGTTGGAGCGCGGCGTGCGGCCAATGGGCGACTGGTCGATATCGATGATCTTGTCGAGGTGCTTGAGCCCCTCGACCCGGTCGTGCGGCCCCGGATGTTCGCGCGCGTTCATCAGGTGCTTGGCGAGCGCCTTGTAAAGGGTCTCCACGATCAGCGTCGACTTGCCGCCGCCCGACACGCCGGTGACGCAGGTCAGGAGGCCGAGCGGAATCGAGAGATCGACGTTCTTCAGATTGTTCGCGCGCGCGCCCAGGAGCCGAAGCTCCCTGCCCTTCTTCGCCTTGCGCCGCGACGCGGGCACGGGGATCTGCTTCAGGCCGGTCAGGTATTGCCCGGTCAGGCTGGCGGGGTTGGACATCACCGCCGCCGGCGGCCCGCAGGCCACCACCTCGCCGCCATGCACGCCCGCACCCGGCCCCATGTCGACGATGTAGTCGGCCGAGCGGATGGCGTCCTCGTCGTGCTCCACCACGATGACCGTGTTGCCGAGGTCGCGCAGCCGCTTCAACGTCGTCAGCAGGCGGTCGTTGTCGCGCTGGTGCAGTCCGATCGACGGCTCGTCGAGGACGTAGAGCACGCCGGTGAGGCCGGAGCCGATCTGGCTGGCCAGCCGGATGCGCTGGCTCTCCCCGCCCGACAGGGAGCCCGAGCCGCGCGACAGGGTGAGGTAGCCGAGGCCGACGGCGGTGAGGAAGCCGAGCCGCTCGTTGATTTCCTTCAGGATGCGGCTGGCGATCTCCCGGTCCTTGGCGGACAGCTTGTCGTCCAGGCCGGCGAACCAGTCGGCGGCCCGGGCGATCGACATGTCGGCGGTCTCGGAGATGGTCAGCATGGCCACCTTCACCGCCAGCGATTCCGGGCGCAGGCGCTGGCCGCCGCAGGTCTCGCAGGTGGCCGATGCCTGGTACTTGCCGAGCTCCTCGCGCACCCAGTTGCTGTCGGTCTCGCGGTAGCGCCGGTCCATGTTGGGCACGATGCCCTCGAAGGCCTTGTTGGTCTTGTAGGAGCGCAGGCCGTCGTCGAACTCGAGCGCGATCTTCTCGCCCTTGGAGCCGTGGAGGATGGTGTCGCAGACCTGGATCGGCAGGTCGCGCCAGGGCGTCGTCAGGTCGACGTCGAAATGGCGGGCGATGCCGGCCAGGGTCTGCTGGTAGTATTTCGAGGTCGAGTTGGCCCAGGGCGCGATGGCGCCCTCGGCCAGGGTCTTCGACTGGTCGGGCACGATCAGTTCGGGGTCGAAGACCAGCTTGCTGCCCAGTCCGTCGCAGGCCGGGCAGGCGCCGTAGGGATTGTTGAACGAGAACAGCCTGGGTTCGATCTCGTCGATGGTGAAGCCGGAGACCGGGCAGGCGAACTTGGCCGAGAAGATGGTCCGCTCGCCCGAGCCCGCATCCTCGGCGATCATCAGGCCGTCGGCCAGTTCCAGCGCCGTCTCCACCGAATCCGCCAGACGGTTGCCGAGGTCCGGACGCACCACCAGGCGGTCGACGACCACCTCGATGTCGTGCTTCAGCTTCTTGTTGAGCTCGGGCACCTCCTCGATCTCGTAGAGCGTGCCGTCGACCTTGACGCGCTGGAAGCCGCGCTTGCGCAACTCGGCCAGTTCCTTGCGGTACTCGCCCTTGCGGCCGCGCACGATCGGCGCCAGCAGGTAGAGCCGGGTGCCCTCCCCCATGGCGAGGATGCGGTCGACCATCTGGCTGGCCGTCTGACTCTCGATCGGCAGGCCGGTGGCCGGCGAATAGGGTATGCCGACCCGCGCCCAGAGCAGGCGCATGTAGTCGTAGATCTCGGTGACGGTGCCGACGGTGGAGCGTGGATTGCGGCTCGTCGTCTTCTGCTCGATCGAGATCGCCGGCGACAGACCCTCGATGGAGTCGACGTCCGGCTTCTCCATCAGTTCCAGGAACTGCCGGGCATAGGCCGACAGGCTCTCGACATAGCGGCGCTGGCCCTCGGCATAGATGGTGTCGAAGGCGAGCGAGGATTTCCCCGAGCCCGAGAGCCCGGTGATCACCACCAGGTTGTCGCGCGGCAGATCGACGTCGACGCCCTTCAAATTATGCTCGCGCGCGCCGCGCACGCTGATGGACTTATGCATGGTGGTGACCCGTTATGCCTTGATATCGCCGCCATATTTCGACGGTCGCCATGGTCGACGCTGGTAATGGGCCGTCGGCGGGCCAGGCAAGACTAGCGCCATGCGCTAGATGGCGCATCCCCTGCGCGATGTCGAGCGCCGGTGGGCGAATTGATGCCATGTCCGAGAGTCCGTCCCGAGCGAATCGATGCGTCCAAGTCTAGGCCGAACCAGAACATTTAGGGAACATTGAATGGCGACGACCCTATGCCTTCGACGATCATGCCAGAGCGGTTGCGCGGCGGACCGGATCGGCCTATCCGGCCGTCAGCACCCTGCCCAAGCCGGAGACGACACGCCCCATGTCACAGCCCATCCTCTACGGTGCCGCGTTCAGCGTCTATGTCCGATCGGTCCGCCTCTGCCTGGAGGAGAAGGCGGTGGCCTACGACCTCGTGCCCGTGCGACCGGCCTCCGGTGAAGCCCGGGAACGTCATCCCTTCGGCAAGATCCCCGTCTTCGAGCATGAGGGCCTGACCCTGTTCGAGGCCCCGGCGATCGCCGAGTATATCGACGAGCGCTTCGCCGGCCGGCCTTTGCGGCCACAGACCGTGGCCGGTCGGGCACGCATGCGGCAGTGGGTCTCGGCCTTCGCAGACTACGTCTACCCGGTGGCGGTGCGCCGGGTCGCCCTGCCGCTGTTCATCGAGGCCAATGGGGGCGCCGCCGCCGACATGATGGCGGTGGAGGCGGCGGCCTCGGAGGTGCCGGCGGTGCTGGCGCCGTTCGACCGGGCGCTCGACCGACTGACGCCCTACCTGGCGGGGGCCGCGCCGTCGATCGCGGATTTCATGCTCTACCCGGTCCTGGACATGGCCCGGCGCGTGCCGCCGCTTCAATCCGTGCTGGACGGCCTGCCGCGCCTTGCGGACTGGCGCGAGCGGATGGCAGCGCGCCCCTCCGCCACGGCGACCCTGCCTGGTTAGGCAGTATCACGGCTTGACGGAAGCGCTGCCGCGATTCCGTCAAGGTATGATCCGCGTTAGAGGGCGCGCAGGGACTGGAAGAAGGCGGTGCCGCCCGCCGGCGGGAAGGCGGCGGACGGCGCGGCGATCGAGACGATGAGGGTGCCGTTGGCGCCGGGCACCAGCACGTACTGGTAGCGATAGGTTTCGCCGTCGCGCGGGCCGCTGCCCTGGATGGCGAAGCCCCGGCCGGCGCCGGTCTGGACGCTCGCACCCTGGTAGTCGGTCATCTCCGCGTCGATGACGAGGCCGGCCAGGATCTGCTGGGCGTTGGCCTCGCTGATCTGCAGGCCGGGCTGGCAGGCGGCGACGAAATAGGCGTCGCCGCCGGCGGCCGGCTGGGCGAGCCTGGCGCGCGGCTGCGGCCCGGTGGCGGACACCTCCTGCGGTGCCGCGGGGAAGTCGACCGAGATGCCGCAATTGGCGGGCGCGAAACGCGTGCCGCCGGAGGCGACCGCCGGCGGGGAGGTGGAGGCGGGCTGCACGGCAGTGGACTGTGCGGCGGTCTGAGCGGCCGGCTGTGTGGCCGGTTGGGACCAGAGGTCGCCGAGCGGACTGTCGCAGCCCGCCAGCAGGACCAGCACGGCGCAAAGGCCGCCAACACGCACAAAGGTCATCGCTTCCATCCCCTCCTCCGGCACCCCGCGACGGGCAGGCCTGGCGACGCCGGACTGTCGTCCCTCCCGGCCGGAAACCGCATCGTTTCGGACGCACGCCCGGCCGTCCAGCCCGCGCGACGCAAAACCGACCCGGCGCACCTGCTAAGGTTAAGGCCTGCCAGGCGCCACGCAGCGGCACCGGCAGGGCGGCGACCAACGTTCATTCCCGGTGGACTCCCCGCCGGCATTTGCCTAGCGTCCTTGCCTCGATCGACTCGCGCACATTCTCCTCGAGGGCAAGGACATGGCTGGCAGCGTCAACAAGGTCATTCTGGTCGGCAATCTAGGCCGCGATCCCGAGGTCCGCTCGATGCAGAATGGCGGCAAGGTCTGCAACCTGTCGCTGGCCACCTCGGAGACCTGGAAGGATCGCAACACCGGCGAGCGGCGCGAGCGCACCGAGTGGCATCGCGTTGTGATCTTCAACGAGCCGCTGATCAATGTCTGCGAGCGCTTCCTGAAGAAGGGCTCGAAGATCTATATCGAGGGCCAGATCGAGACCCGCAAATATACCGACCAGTCGGGCGTGGAGAAATACACGACCGAGGTGGTGCTGCGGCCCTATCGCGGCGAACTGACCATGCTCGACGGCCGCCAGGACGGCGGCGGAGGCGGCTATGGTGGTGGCGGCGGCTACGACAGTGGCCCGTCATCCGGCGGCGGCGACTATGGCGGCGGCTACTCCGGTGGCGGTGGTGGCGGCGGCAGCGGCCCGGATCTCGACGACGAGATCCCGTTCTAGGCAGGCGCGGTCACAGGCTCCTTCGGCGGCTCACTCGGCGGTTCGTTCATCGAACCGGCGTCGAGTTCTTCTCCAACCAGACCGCGATCGCCGCCTCGCCATAGGTGCCGGCGGCGAGCCCCTCGATCATCACGACCGTTTCGGCGTCGTCTGGCTCGAACTCGATGCCGTTGAGCGTGAGAAAGGTTCGCGCGGCGAGCAGGCCGGTGCGCTTGTTGCCATCCACGAAGGGATGGTTCTTCACAATTCCGGCGCAGTAGTAGGACGCCAGATTGAAAAGTGACGCGTCCGGCTGGTAGGCGGCCAGATTCAACGGTCGGCCGAGCGCAGAGTCGAGTAGTCCCTCATCGCGGATACCATCCGAACCGCCGAAGCGCGCAATTGATTCATGATGCAGCGCCATGACGATGGCGCGACTGAGCCAGCGCATCAGGCCTTACTTCGCAAGCGCTTTCATGGCGTTCGCGTGCTTCGTCATGAAGCGCCGCGCGTCCTCGATCGCTTCAGCGAAGTCGGGGTCGTAGGGTGTGAGCTCGAAGCCGTTCGGCGTGCGTATGACATGCAGCCTGTCACCCTCGCTGAGTCCCAGTTCCTTGATCTGGTCCGAAAGCGTTACCCCGAGCGAGTTGCCGATCCGGCGGATCGTGACTTCCTTTGACATCGCATGCCTCACCTTATGTATTACGTATGTAAAATATACTCTTTCGGATTAGAACTCAATATCCTCCCTCAGCGATTTGGCTCAAGCACCGCCCGGAAGCGGAGGCGTACGTAGTCGGCGGTCCAGTGCCCATACTCGTCACGAAGAACGGAACCGAGCCGAGTGGCGGCTTCGTCCAGGATGGCGGCGGCTTGCGGTTCAGGCAGTCCGGCCACGAAGGGCTGGGCGAAGGTGTCGAGCCAACCGCGCATGTCGGTGGGCAGCGGTGTCGGGCGCGGGATCAGGTCGAGGCTCTCGACCGTGAAGCCCGCCGCCTCCAGCATCTCGGTGTAGCGCCTCGGGCTGGGGTAGAACCAGGGGCTGCGCGCCGCGCCATCGGCGATGCCCTGGGCGGCGAGCGCGGCGTGCAGCGCTACCTGGATCGCCGCCACGTTGCCGTGACCGCCGAACTCCCCGACGAAGCGCCCGCCCGGCCGCAGCACGCGCGCCACGCCGGCGATCACCGCCTCGGCCGCCCGCATCCAGTGCAGGGCGGCGTTGGAGAACACGGCGTCGAAGCGGCCCCCGGCGACCAGGGCATCGGCGTCGATCGCCTGCCCGTCCATGACCCGGGCGTCGAGGCCGAGCGCCCGCGCCGCCGCGATCATCTCCGCCGAGCCGTCGATTCCCACCACATCTGCCCCCACCTCGGCCAGACGCCGGGTCAGCACGCCGTCGCCGCAGCCGAGATCGAGGATGCGCTCGCCCGACATCGGCGCCAGGAGGGCGAGCACCGCGTCCCCCAACTTCGGCACGAAACCGGCGTGCTGCTGGTATCCGACGGGTTGCCAGGTCTGGTTCTGCGACATCGATGCACCTTCGGTTTCGCGGTCGGTCGATACAGTGGCCGTGCCGCATGGCCGGATGCCAGCGAAACATTGCCTCCGCATCGCCGCGACAATCTCGGCGTCAACCAAGCCGCGCCTTGCGGAGATCGGGTGCGCCGCCTTATGTCAGGGGCTGATCAGACACCCCCGACCGGGATGGCATGCGATGAACGGGATGAAAGCGGTGCACGTGATCGGCGGCGGTCTCGCCGGCAGCGAGGCGGCTTGGCAGATCGCCCGCATGGGCGTGCCGGCGATCCTGCACGAGATGCGGCCGGTGCGCGGTACCGACGCCCACAAGACCGATGGCTTGGCCGAACTCGTCTGCTCCAACTCCTTCCGCTCCGACGATCACGAGACCAACGCCGTCGGCCTGCTGCACGAGGAGATGCGTCGCGCGGACAGCCTGATCATGGCCTCCGGCGGGACCAACCAGGTGCCGGCCGGCGGCGCCATGGCGGTCGACCGTGACGGCTTCTCCACCGCGGTGACCCGGGCGCTGGAGGAGCATCCGCTGGTCACCATCGAGCGTGGCGAGGTGGCGGGGTTGCCGCCCGAGGAGTGGGACAGCGTGATCGTCGCCACCGGCCCCCTCACCTCTCCCGCCCTGGCCGACGCGGTGCGCGGATTGACCGGCGAGGCGGAGCTCGCCTTCTTCGATGCAATCGCGCCCATCGTCTACACCGAGACCATCGATTTCGACCGGGCCTGGTTTCAGTCGCGCTACGACAAGGTGGGGCCAGGGGGCACCGGCAAGGACTACATCAACTGCCCGCTCGACGAGGAACAGTACCGGGCCTTCGTGGCGGCGCTGCTGGAGGCGCCGAAGACCGAGTTCAAGGAATGGGAGGGAACGCCCTATTTCGAGGGCTGCCTGCCGATCGAGGTGATGGCCGAGCGCGGGCTGGAAACGCTGCGCTTCGGGCCGATGAAGCCGGTGGGGCTGACCGACCCCCGCACCGGCCGGCGCCCGCACGCGGTGGTGCAGCTGCGCCAGGACAACGCCCTGGGCACGCTCTACAACCTGGTCGGCTTCCAGACGAAGCTGAAATATGCCGAGCAGAAACGCGTCTTCCAGATGATCCCCGGCCTCGAGCAGGCGGAGTTCGCCCGGCTGGGCGGCCTGCACCGCAACACCTTCCTCAACTCGCCCCGGCTGCTGACCGGCGACCTGAAGCTGAAGGCCATGCCGCGGCTGCGTTTCGCCGGCCAGGTCACCGGCGTGGAGGGCTATGTGGAAAGCGCGGCGATCGGCCTGCTAGCCGGGCGTTTCGCGGCGGCAGAGCGACTAGGCTTAGCCCCGTCCGCGCCACCGCCGACGACCGCGCTGGGCGCGCTGATCGGCCATATCACAGGCGGCGCCAACACCGAGACCTTCCAGCCTATGAACGTGAATTTCGGCCTGTTCCCGCCGATCGACAAGCCCGAGGGCCATCGCGGCAAGTTCAAGGGCGTGGAGCGCAAGAAGGCGCTGTCGGCCCGGGCGCTGGCCGATCTCGGCGACTGGCTGGCCTCGAGCCGCGAGGCGGCGCAGTGAGCGACGCCGAGGAAAAGGCGCTGATCGGTGCCCGTGACCGCGACGTCGCGGCGTTCTGGGACGACCGGTTCGACCGCGACGACTATCTCTACGGTACCAGGCCCAACGCCTTCCTGGCGGCGGAGAGCTGGCGGCTCGACCCGCGCTCGACCATCCTGGTGCTGGGCGACGGCGAGGGCCGCAACGGCGTCTGGCTGGCCGAACAGGGCCACCGGGTCTGGTCGGTCGACATCAGCCCGCGCGGCGTGCAGAAGGCCACCAAACTGGCGCTCGACCGCGGCGTCACCCTGCGCACCCAGGTCGCCGACCTCCTGACCTGGGAGTGGCCGGTCGCGGTCTACGACGCCATCGTCAGCCTGTTCGTACCCTTTCCGCCGGCCGAGCGCGCGCGCATCCACGCACGTATCCGCGACGCGCTGAAGCCCGGCGGCCTGTTCCTGCAGGAGCATTTCGGCCGGGCCCAGATCGGCCGGCCGTCGGGCGGCCCCAAGAACCCCGACCTGCTGCCCACGCCCGAGGACCTCGCCCGCGACTTCGATGGCTTCACCATCGCCCTGCTCGACGAGGGCGAGCGCGTGCTGGACGAGGGACCGGGGCACCAGGGCGCGGCGATCACCGTACGGATGGTGGCGCGCAAACCGACCGGGACCGAGGCTTAGGGCCTTGCCTTGACGTAGGCCGTCATCGCGGCGTGCAGATGATCGAAGACGAGGCGCATGCGCGGGTCGCCGCGCAGGTCCTCATGCATGGCGATCCAGATCTCCAGCGGGATGTCCACCTCGTCGCCGAAGAGCCGCGTCAGCAGCGGCTGACGATGCGCCAGCGGCACCTGACAGACGCCGATTCCGCACCCGGCGCGGATCGCCGCCAACTGCGCCGCCTGATCATCCACGCGATAGGCGAAACGCCGTTGGTCGAGCGGCAGGCCGCTTTGTGCCAGCAGACGCGCGGCGCCGGCGTCCCGGTCGAAGCCGACGACGGCATGGCCCTCCAGATCCGCAAGGCATCCCGGACTTCCATGGGCGGCGAGATAGTCCGGATGGGCGTGCAGGCCAAGCATGACGCTGCCGACCCGCCGCGCCACCAGCGCCTTCTGCCTTGGGCGGGTCATGCGTATGGCGATGTCCGCCTCACGTCTCAGCAGGTCCGTCGCCGCGTTGGAGAGCACGAGTTCGAAGACCAGGCCTGGATGCGTTCCACGCAGGTCGCGCAGCATGGCCGGCAAGACCTCGGTACCGATCACCTCGCTGGCGGTGATCCGGACGATGCCGGCCTGTGCCTCCTGTCCGCCCGAGGCGGCGCGCACCAGGGCCGCGGCGGCAGCGGCCATGATCTCGGCGTGCGGCGCCAGGCGCTGCGCCGCGGCTGTCGGTAGCAGACCGCCCGGCGAGCGGGTGAACAGCGCGCCACCGCCGAGCGCCGCCTCGAGCTGATCGACATGACGGGCCAGGGTCGGCTGGGTCAGTCCGAGAGCCCGCGCGGCGGCCGAGAGGCTGCCTTCCCGCAGCACGGCCAGGAAGGACCGGTAGTGGTCCCAGGTGGGCTCGGTCATGCTCATCGATTTCTCTATAGCAAGAACACATCTTATCGCAATTCCATTTAGGTCCCGGTCATCCCATCCTTGCCGGCGTGCAACACGGGAGATAAATGATGAGCGATCGGAGAACCGCCCTCGTCCTCGGCGCGACCGGCGGCGTCGGATACGAGACCGCCCGGGCCCTGCTGGCGCGAGGCTGGCATGTACGCGCCCTGCACCGCCGACCGGGAGAGACATCGATATCGTTGCCGGGAGTGGACTGGGTGGCGGGCGACGCGATGGACGCCGAGGCTGTCCTGCGTGCCGCCGCCGGCGCTGATGTCATCCTGCACGGCGTCAATCCGCCGGGCTATCGCCATTGGCGACAGATCGCCCTGCCGATGCTCGACAACGCGATCGGCGCGGCCCGGGCTGTCGGCGCCCGCCTGGTCTTCCCCGGCACGGTCTACAACTACGGCCCCGATGCCCTGCCGCTGGTCGCCGAGGACACGCCGCAGACACCGCGCACGCGCAAGGGGGCGATCCGCGTGGAGATGGAAGCGCGCCTGGCCTGCGCGAGCGCGGCCGATGGACTGCGGGTTCTGATCCTGCGCGGCGGCGACTTCTTCGGTCCGCACACCGGCAACTCCTGGTTCTCCCAGGCCATTGTGAAACCGGGCCAGCCGCTCCGCAAGATCACCTATCCGGGACGCCCGGATGCCGGCCATGCCTGGGCCTATCTGCCGGATTTCGCCCTGACCATCGCCCGCCTGCTGGATCGGAGCCACGTGCTGGAGCGTTTCGCGGCCTTCCATTTCGGCGGGCACTGGTTCGAACGCGGCATCGAACTCGCCGAGCAGATCCGGCTCGTCGCCGGACGACCCGACCTGCCGATCCGGCGCTTTCCCTGGCCGGCCCTGCTTGCCCTCACGCCCTTCGTGCGCCTGTTCCGGGAGATGGCCGAGATGCGCTATCTCTGGACCATGCCGCTGCGTCTCGACAACCGCAAGCTGGTCGCCTTTCTGGGTGCGGAGCCGCATACGCCGATCGGCACGGCACTCACGCGCACGCTCTCGGCGCTCGACTGTCTCGATGTAGCGGACGATGCCGCCAAGCGCATGGCGGCGGCTTAATAGCGTCCGCTCAGGGCCAGCAGCGCCAGCTTGGCCTGACGCCAGGGCGGCGGGTTCTGCACGCGGGCGTCGAAGGTGTCGTGACCGGCCCTGGCAAGCCGACCGAGATAGATGCCGGCGAGGGTGGCCTGGCGGAAGACGACCAGCGCCGGCCGGGACAGGACCCGGCGTCGCGACCGGACCTCGGCCAGGTGGTCGCGGGCCCGGTCGGCGAGGCGCTCGACGGCGCGGGCGAGACCCTCGTGCGGCCGCAGCTCGAAGAGATCGCCCATGCGCGCCGCCACCTCCTCCACCACGCGGGTCGGCAGGTAGACGCGGCGCTGGCGGGCGTGGAACGGCACGGCGCGCAGCAGCCCCGTGAGACCGTAGGCGCGGGCGAGCGGCACCGCCGCCTCGTGCGCCGCCCCGTCGGTGACGCCGACAGCCTCGAGCTGCAGGCGGACCAGCGGCAGGACGGTGCGGTCGAGATAGGCTTCCAGCTCCTCCAGGGTCGGTGGCGCCTGGTCGGTCAGGTCCCATTCGCGGCCGTCGATCATGGCATCGAGATGGGCGCGGGTCAGGCCGTGTCGCGCCACGGCCTCGGCCAGGGCGTCGCCGACGTCGTGACGGCGCGGGCGGCCCTCGTAGATCATCTCCACGGTCTCCCGCCACCACTGCAGCCGAATTTCGCCCAGCATCGACTCGGAGACCACCTCGCGGGTCTTGGCGATCTCCAGGTTGAAGGCGGCGAGCGCCAGCAGCGCGTCGCGGGCTGGTGCCGGCGCCATCAGGGCGATCAGGAAGCGGTCGTGGTCATGCGCCCGGACATCGCGCGCCAGGGCCGGCAACCGCGCGTCAGAACCGGCGCCTGAGGATAGGGATGGACGACCTGTCGGCCGGCGGCGGGGATCGATTCCGGTCACGGCAAAGCGGGCAGCAGCCGTGCGGACAACGGGGTGCGCGGAACCGGTTCAGGCTTCACAACGGCGCGCCCAGCGCCTAAATGAGCGTCAGGCGAGATCAACTCGCACCTTCAAACCCACCCGCAGCAAGCGAGGTCACCATGTCCTTCAGCCTTCCCGATCTGCCCTACGCCTATGACGGTCTCGGCCCCTATATGAGCGGGGAGACGCTCGAGTTCCACCACGACAAGCACCACCAGACCTATGTCGACAACCTCAACAAGCTGGTCGACGGGACGGAATTCGCCGGCAAGGACCTCGAGGACGTGGTCAAGGGCAGCTTCGGCAAGAACCAGGGCGTGTTCAACAATGCCGGCCAGCACTGGAATCACATCCATTTCTGGAACTGGATGAAGCCCAATGGCGGCGGCGCCATCCCCGGCAGCTTGGAGAAGCAGCTCGCCGCCGATTTCGGCTCGGTCGACGCCTTCAAGGAGGAGTTCAAGCAGGCCGGCGCCACCCAGTTCGGCTCCGGCTGGTGCTGGCTGGTCTGGGACAATGGCAAGCTGGCGACGATGAAGACGCCGAACGCCGAGAACCCGCTGGCCCACGGCAAGACGGCCCTGCTCGGCTGCGACGTGTGGGAGCACTCCTACTACATCGACTACCGCAACGCCCGGCCGAAATATCTCGACGCCTTCGTCAACAACCTGGTGAACTGGGAGTATGTGGCGGAGCTGTTCGAGAAGGCGAAGTAGGCGCCGGAAAGCGCTCAACGCGTCTCAAGGATGAGATCGGGAAAGGGTCGGTGCCGGCATGGCGCCGGCCCTTTTTCTTGGACGCCGATCTAAATGGCGACCAGGGCGGCGGCCACGCGGCGGCCCTCGGCGAGCAGGACGTTGAAGGTGCGGCAGGCGGCACCCGTGTCCATCGCCTCGACGCCGATGCCGCGCTGGCGCAGGTCGTGGCGCAGCGCTTTGCCGGGCAGGCGCGCGGTCTCGCCGGTGCCGATGATCAGCACTTCCAGGGCTGGAAAATCGGTCACGATGCGCTCGACCAGGGCGCCGAGGCTGGCCTCGTCGACGGCGGCGTCGGGCCAGTCGAGAACGCTCGCCGGCAGGACCGCGACGGCGCCCTGGTAGCGCTGGCCGGCGATGCGGAAGCCGCCGCCGCCATAGGACTCGACGATCTGCGCGCCTTCCGGGATGAGCGGCGTGATGTCCATTGCGTGTCCGTCTCGCCTGCGGTGGATGCCGACCGGCCCGGCGCCCTCAAAGGGCCTGAGTGACCGTCGCGCTCACGCGGGTCAGGGGCCGGCCGGGGCAGCTTCCTTCCTGTCGGCCGGGCGGCGCAGATTGAGCTGAAGCAGCGCCGGCACGGCCACGAAGATCGACGAATAGGTGCCGATGACGATGCCCCACATCAAGGCGAAGGCAAAATCGCGGATGATGGCGCCGCCGAAAAGATACAGCGCCAGCAGCGCCAGCAGGGTGGTCAGCGAGGTCATCAAGGTCCGCGACAGCGTCTCGTTCAGCGACCGCTCCAGGATCTGCGGCATGGTTTCGCGCTTGTACTTGCGCAGGTTCTCGCGCACCCGGTCGAAGACCACCACGGTGTCGTTGATCGAGTAGCCGGCGATGGTCAGCAGGGCCGCCACCGTCGCCAGGTTGAACTCGTGCTGGATGATGGCGAAGAGCCCGATCGTCGAGATGACGTCGTGCAGCAGCGCTATGACCGCGCAGACGCCGAACTGCCATTCGAAGCGGGCCCAGATGTAGACCAGGATGGCCGCGATGGCGAGCAGCACGGCCAGTGTGCCGGCCTCGATCAGCTCGGCGCCGACGGTGGGACCCACGGCCTCGGTGCGGCGGTAGTCGTAGCCGTCACCCAAGGTCTCGCGCACCCGCTCGATCGCCTGCTGGTTGGCGTCCTCCCCGCCCTCCTGGCTCTGGATGCGGATCAGCACGTCGGAGGGCTCGCCGAACTCCTGCAGCGACACCTCGCCGAGGCCGAGGGTGCCGAGTTCGCCGCGCATCTGCTCGATATCGGCGGCGCCCGACTGGTCGCGCACCTCGATCAGGATGCCGCCGCGGAAGTCGATGCCGAAATTGAGGCCGAGCACCGCCGTCGCCACGATCGAGGCGGCGACCAGCAGGGCGGAAAAGGTGAAGGCGGGCTTCCGGAAGCGCAGGAAGGGGACGTGCGGGATCCGGTTCAGGAAACGGAAGAGTGCCATCGGTCGATTTCCCTCGTTCCGTTCAGACGTTCAGGACCTTGGGCCGCGTGCGCAGCAGCCAGGTCACCACGAAGAGGCGTGTCACCATGATCGCCGTGAACATGGAGGAGAGGATGCCGATCGACAGCGTGACGGAAAAGCCGCGCACCGGCCCCGCCCCCATGGAGAACAGCAGGATCGCCGCGATCAGCGTCGTCAGATTGCTGTCCACGATGGTGGTGAAGGCGCGGTTGTAGCCGGCGTCGATGGCGGAGATCGGCGAGCGGCCGTTGCGTACCTCCTCGCGGATGCGCTCGAAGATCAGCACGTTGGCGTCGACCGCCATGCCGACGGTGAGCACGATGCCGGCGATGCCGGGCAGGGTCAGCGTTGCCTGCAGCGCGGTCAGGGCGGCGATGATGATCGCCAGGTTGAAGGCGAGCGCGATGACCGCGAAGACCCCGAACAGGCCGTAGACCAGGATCATGAAAACGACGACCAGCACCAGGCCGATGACCGCCGCCACCTGGCCCGCGTCGATGCTGTCCTGGCCCAGGCCGGGCCCGACCGTACGTTCCTCCAGCACCTCGATGTCGGCCGGCAGGGCGCCGGCGCGCAGCAGCACGGCGAGTTCGTTGGCGCTCTCCACGGTGAAGCCGCCACCCTCGATGATCCCCTGACCGCCGAGGATGGGGGAGTTGATGCGCGGCGCGGAGATCACCTCGTCGTCGAGCACGATGGCCAGCAGACCGCCGACATTCTCCGAGGTGGTGTCGGCGAAGCGGCGCGCGCCGGTGCTGTCGAAGCGGAAGCTGACGGCCGGCGTGTTGTTCTGGTCAAAGGTGGGCTGGGCGTCGGTCAGCGTGTCGCCGGAGACCATGACGCGGCGCCGGACGACGTAGTAGCCGGCAGGCTCCCCGGCCTCGTTCAGCTCGCGGCTGGGCAGCAGCTCGCTGCCGGCCGGGACCTGGCCCGCCTGCGCCTCGGCCACCGTGGTCGACTGGTCGATCAGGTGGAAGGTCAGCCGTGCAGTGGTGGTCAGCCGGTTCTTGATCTGCTCGGGATCCTCCGCGCCCGGCACCTGCACCACGATGCGATCGTCGCCCTGGCGCTGGATGATCGGCTCGGTCGTGCCGAAGGCGTCGATGCGCCGGCGGATGATCTCGATCGACTGGATGACCGAGTTGTTCTGCACCTCCGCGACCGCCGCCTCGGTATAGGCGACGGAGAGCGCCCCCTCCTCCCCGACGCTGACGGCGACGCTCTCGTCCATGGCGCGGATCAGCTCGGCCGCGGTCTCCGCCTGCGCCGGATCGCGGACCGTCAGCGCCACGCCGTCGGTGCCGACCTCGAGGCCGGTGAAGCCGATATCCTCCTGGCGGAACTGGGTGCGGATCTCGTCGGCGATGCCCTCCATGCGCTCGGCGATCACCGACTGGTAGTCGACGCGCAGGAGCAGGTGCGATCCACCCTGCAGGTCGAGCCCGAGATTGATCTGGTTGACGGGCATCCAGCTCGGCAGGGACTCAGACCACTCGTCCACCTGGTCCTGCGGCAGCAGGTTGGGCACGGCGTAGACGATGCCCAACACGCATACCAGGATGACGAGCACCCGTTTCCAGGTGGCGATGTGAATCATTCAGGGGCTCCTCGCCCGCTAAACGGGGGCCAAGGGAGGGAAATCGGGCGCGTCAGCTCTTGTTCTGCTTGCTGTCGCCGGTTTCGCCGGACTCCGCCGCCGGGGTCTCGGCCTCCTCCTCTTCCTCCGCCTCGTCGGCCGGCTCGGACTTGTTGAGGACCGCGGTGACCGTGGAGCGCAGGACCTTGACGCGCACGCCCTCGGCGATCTCGACCGTCAGCTCGTCGTCGCGGCCGACCCGGGTGACCAAGCCGATGATGCCGCCGCCGGTGACCACACGGTCGCCGCGCCTGACCGCCGACAGCATGGCCCGGTGTTCCTTCATCCGCTTCTGCTGGGGCCGGATGAGCAGGAAGTAGAAGACCACGAAGATCAGGATCAGCGGCGCCAGCGAAACGAGGAGGCTTCCCCCGCCGCCGGCGGCATCCTGCGCCCATGCGGTCGAAATGAACATGCGGTACTCCTGAAAAGATCACCCGTTGAACGAGAACGCGCGGGACTATAACGAGCGACGCCTGACTTGCAATCGAAACCCGACCGGGCGCACCTTTCCGGCGCCCGCGGGGGGCCCGGCCTCCCGAGCCGCCTTGAGATGAGGATGAAGCGCGTGAGTTCAAACGATATCCTGGCCACCCTGGCGCGCATCGCCGATGCCCTGGAACGCGCCGCGCCGGCGCCTCTACCGGCCTCGGACCTCGGCGCGGCGGACGCCTTCGTCTGGCATCCGGAGGGATATCTGCAGCCGGTGGCCAGCGTGGCGCATGTCGATTTGCGCCTGTTGCAGGGCATCCGCCTGCAGCGCGACCAGCTCGTGGAGAACACGCGGCGTTTCGCCGCCGGCCTGCCGGCCAACAACGCCCTCCTGTGGGGCGCCCGGGGCATGGGCAAGAGCTCGCTGGTCAAGGCCGTGCACGCGGCGCTGAACCGGGAGCGGCCGTCCGGCCTGGTGCTGGTGGAGATCCACCGCGAGGACCTCGACAGCCTGCCCCGCCTGCTCGGCCAGCTGCGCGCCTCGGATCGGCGCATCATCCTGTTCTGCGACGACCTCTCCTTCGACAGTCAGGACACCAGCTACAAGTCGCTGAAGGCGGTGCTGGAGGGCGGCATCGAGGGGCGGCCGGAGAACGTGGTGTTCTACGCCACCTCCAACCGGCGCCACCTTCTGGCGCGCGAGGCCATCGAGAACGAGCAGTCGACGGCGCTGATCGCCGGCGAGGCGGTTGAGGAGAAGGTTTCGCTCTCCGACCGCTTCGGCCTCTGGCTCGGCTTCCACGCCTGCAACCAGGCGACATATCTGGAGATGATCGAGGGCTATGTCGCCGTCTTCGGCCTCGACGTGCCCGAGGAAGAATGGCGGCCCAAGGCGCTGGAATGGTCCGTCACCCGGGGCAGCCGCTCCGGCCGTGTCGCCTGGCAGTTCGTGCAGGACCTCGCCGGCCGCCTCGGCCGCCGGCTTGAGGCGGCCCCGCCGGGCTGAGCCGGTGGTCTGGCGTAGTCGGCCGAGCGGTCCCGACCAGATCGGGATCGAGAAGACGGGCGGGCGGTCCCGCATCTGCGAAGCGGCACTTCGCGCCGCATCGCGTGCGGGACGACGCAGGTTGTTGAATCAATTAACTATTATCGTCGTCCCGTGCGCAGCGCAGCACGAAGTGATGCGCTGCAGACCCGGGACCGCTCGCCCGTCTTCTCCGCCCCCGTCCCCGACCGCCTAGCGCGGTGCCAGGCGGCTGCGGGGGTCGACGGGCTCGCTGCCCTGGCGGATCTCGAAATGGAGCTGAGGCGAGGTGACGCTGCCGCTGTCGCCGACGGTGCCGATGGTCTGGCCCGCCTCGACCTGCTGGCCGCGCTGGACGGAGATCTCCTCGGCATGGGCATAGGCGGTGACCCAGCCGCCCTCGTGCCGGATCAGGATCAGGTTGCCGAAGCCGCGCAGCTCGTTGCCCGCATAGGCGACGGTGCCGGCCTGCGCGGCGCGAATCGGCGTGCCGCGGGCGGCGGCGATGTTGATCCCGTCATTGGTGAGACCGTCGGACAGCGGTCCGTACTCCGACACCACCGTCCCGTCGATCGGCCACATGAACTGCCCTTGCCCCGCCGCCGGCGGCGTGGCGGCCGGAGTCTGCGACGTGCCCGGCTGGGTCGTCGCCGACGGGGATGGCGTGCCGGCGACGGGCGGCGAGCCGACCGGTGGCGCGCTGGTCACCGTGGCGCCGTTGCCGGTGGTCGAGGCCGGCGGCTGCCCGCCATTCGGCACCTGCGTGGTGGTCAGTGGCGAGGAGGTCAGCGGTGTGCTGGAGACCGAGGTGCCGCTGCCCGGGCTGCCCGTCGATGGCTGCGACGCGGTCGACGATGGCGCCGGCGGGACGCTGGCCACGCTGGTCGAGGTCCCCCCGGCCGTGGCCAGCGTGCCCGGCCGGCGTGGCGGCAGCGGTGGGTCGATCGGTGCCGGGCCGGCGACCACCCGTCCGCCCGGCGCGGACGCCGTCTGCACCGGCGACGCGGTACTTGCCTGGCCCGCGGAGGAGGTCAGCGGCTGCGGCGCGCCGAGCGTGCCGCTGGAGACCGTCTGGCTGGGTGCGGACGGACGTGTGAGCGCGGCGGTGGAGCCGGGTTCGGGGATGCGCAGCGATCGCCCCGGCGAGACCGAATAGGGCGGCGCCAAATTGTTGGCGGCGGCCAGCGCCTCGATCTGCACGCCGTAGAGCGAGGCGATCGACGGCAGCGATTCGCCCGGCTGCACGGTGTGCAGGCGGGGTCCGGAGGTGCCGCTGGTGCCGCCTGGCGAATAGACCTGGCCGCCGGGCTGCGGCCCGCTGCTGACCGACGGACCGAGGCTGGATGAGGAGACGACGGGCGCCGGGGCGGCACTCGGCACCGGACCGGAGGCGACGGAACCGGACGACACGCTGGCGCTCGACGAACCGCTGACGGAGGGGCCGGAATAGCCGTCCGGCACCTCCCAGATGGCATTGCAGGCGGAGAGGAGGAGAGCGGCGAGGCAGACGGCGGTCAGGCGCGCCGGACGTCTTCCTCCGGCAAGTCGGGCAGTAAGGGTACGAAGCGAACCGGCCACAATTCCTCCCGCATGAGTTCGTCGCCCTGCCGGGTGAACCGCATGATACGCTGATTCCGCTTCTGATCGCCCATGGGAATGACCAGGACTCCGGAATCGGCTAGCTGGTCGGACAGGGATTTCGGCGGCAACTCACCGCGATGCGCCGCGGTGACGATGATGCGCTCGAACGGCGCCTGTTCCGGCCAGCCCTTCATGCCGTCGCCGACCTTGGCGGTGAAGTTGAAGATCCTCAGCTGCTCCAGCAGGCGCCTCTGCGCCGTATCCAGGAGCGGTTTATGCCGCTCGATTGTGTACACACGGCGGCACAATCGGGCCAAAACGGCGCACTGGTAGCCCGAGCCTGTGCCGATCTCCAGCACCTTGTGCCGGTCATGGACCTGCAGCGCCTGGGTCATCAGCGCCACGATGAGCGGCTGGGAAATGGTCTGACCGCGGCCGATGGGCAGCGCCGTGTCCTCATAGGCCTGGTCGCGGAACTGCGTCGGCACGAAGGCCTCGCGGGGGACCCGCTCGATGGCGCCCAGCACGTCGTGATCCGTGACGCCGGAGCGCCGCAGATGCATCAACAGCCTGATCTTTGGGGCTTCCTTGGCGGAGCTGAGGGCCATGAGGCGGTCAGTCGAATGAGTCCCGGAGAGATTCGATCGTCGGGTAGTGTGACAGATCGAGATAGATGGGTGTCACCGAAATATAGCCCTGGGCCAGCGCGTCGACGTCGGTGTCGGTGACGACGGAACTGTCCTCCCGCGAGGTGCCGATCCAGAAGTAGCGGCGGCCGCGCGGGTCGACCCGCTCGTCGAGCGCGTCGCCGATCTTGCGGTTGCCGTGGGCGACCACCTTCGCGCCCTTCACGTCGCCATCCCGGACAGCCGGGAAGTTCACGTTGATCAGCACCTTGTCGGGCCAGCCCGTCGCGCAGACGCGGCGGATGAGATTCGGGGCCAGGTATTCCGCATTGGTCCAGTCGGGCGCGCCCTCCTCCTTGATCTCCTGCGACAGGGCGATCGCCGGGATGCCCAGCAGCGTAGCCTCCATGGCGGCGGCGATGGTGCCGGAATAGGTCACGTCCTCGGCGATGTTCCGCCCGTGATTGATGCCCGACAGCACCAGGTCGGGCCGCTTGTCCCGCATCACGTGGTTGACGCCGAGCAGCACGCAATCCGTCGGCGTGCCGTCGACGGCGAAGCGCTTCTCCGACAGCTGGCGCAGGCGCAGCGGCCGGTGGATGGTCAGCGAGTGCGAGGCGGCACTCTGCTCGGTCTCCGGCGCGCAGACCCAGACGTCGTCGGAGAGCTCGCGGGCGATGCGTTCCAGTGCCTCGAAGCCGGTCGAGTGGATGCTGTCGTCGTTGGACAGCAGGATGCGCGGGTTGTCGGGCAGGCCCTTCATGGCGCTCATGGCGCGGCTCCAATGGTTGCAAGACCGCCCATATACGGTTTCAGGACGTCCGGTACGGCGATCTGCCCGCCATCCTGCTGGTAGGTTTCCATGACCGCGATCAGGGCACGGCCGACGGCGACGCCGGAACCGTTGAGGGTGTGCACGAACTCGGTGCGCTTGTCCCCTTCCGCCGGCCGGTAGCGGGCGTTCATGCGCCGCGCCTGGAAGCCGGCGCAGTTCGAGCAGGAGGAGATCTCGCGATACTGCCGCTGGCCCGGGAGCCAGACCTCGATGTCATAGGTCTTCTCCGCGGAGAAACCGAGATCGCCGGTCGACAGGGTGACGACGCGGTAGGCGAGGCCGAGCCGCTGCAGCACGGTCTCGGCGCAGCCCAGCATGCGCTCGTGCTCCTCGGCCGAGCGGTCGGCGGCGGTGATGGAGACGAGCTCCACCTTGTTGAACTGGTGCTGGCGGATCATGCCGCGGGTGTCGCGGCCGGCCGCCCCGGCCTCGGCCCGGAAGCACGGCGTCAGCGCGGTCATGCGCAAGGGCAGCGCCGCCGCCTCGAGGATCTCGCCGGCGACCAGGTTGGTCAGCGGCACCTCGGCGGTCGGGATCAGCCAGTGATCGGTCTGGGTGCGGAACAGATCCTCGGCGAATTTGGGCAGCTGGCCGGTGCCGAAGGCGGCGTCGTCGCGCACCATCAGCGGCGGTTGCATCTCGGTATAGCCGTGCTCGCCCGTGTGCAGGTCGATCATGAACTGGCCGAGCGCGCGTTCCAGCCGAGCCAGCGCGCCCCTCAGCACCACGAAGCGGGAACCGGAAAGCTTCGCCGCGGCGGCGAAGTCCATGAGACCGAGCGCCTCGCCCAGCTCGAAATGCTCGCGCGCGGTGTTGCTGTTGAGCGGCTGGCCAACCCGGCGACGCTCGACATTGTCGCTCTCGTCCGCTCCGTCGGGTACGTCAGCCGCCGGCAGGTTGGGCAGACCGGCCAGGTGCTGGGAGAGCGCCTCGGCCAGCGTGCTCTCCTCGGCCTCGAGTTCCGGGATGCGGGCCTTGATGCCGGCGACCTCGGTCAGCAGGGCGTCGGCGTCGCCGCCCTCCTTCTTCACCCGGCCGATGTCCCGGGAGACGTCGTTGCGTCGGCTCTGCAGGGATTGCAACTCGGTCTGGATCTCCCGGCGGCGGCTGTCGAGGGCCAGGATGTCGGCCGATTGCGCGGTCAGATGCCGGCGCGCCAACGCGTGGTCGAAGGCCTGCGGGTTCTCCCTGATCCACCTGATATCGTGCATGGCGAGGACTGCTTCAGCGTCTGGAGGGGAGCGGGGCGGCGATTCCGCCCCGCCATCCGGCGCCGACGTTCTTAGGGCAGGCGGTGGCGAGAATCCACCGCCGCGCGGCGCGATCCTGATCCGCGCACCGGCGATCGCCGGGCGCGGTTCAGGATCGGCGTCTATTCGGGATCGGCGGCGTCCGCGGCCTCCTCGGCCTCGGCCCGCTTCTTCTCGACCATGCGCACCAGGATGATCGAGATCTCGTAGAGGATGAGGATCGGAACCGCCAGGCCGACCTGCGAGATGATGTCGGGCGGCGTCAGGATGGCGGCGGCGGCGAAGATGCCGACCACGGCGTATTTGCGCTTGGTCGCCAGCCCCTTGGCGCTGACGATGCCGACCCGGCCCATCAGCGTCAGCGCGACGGGCAGCTGGAAGGCGATGCCGAAGGCGAAGATCAGCTTGATGACCAGGGACAGGTATTCACCGACCCTGGCCTCGAGCTCGATCGGCAGGCCGGTGGGATCGGTCGTGGTGGTCTCGAAGCTGACGAAGAAGTCCCAGGCCAGCGGGAAGATCACGTAATAGACCATCGCCGCGCCGGTGACGAAGAGGATGGGCGTGGCCACGAGGAAGGGCAGGAAGGCCTTCTTCTCGTTCTTGTAGAGCCCCGGCGCGATGAACATCCAGAGCTGCGCGGCGATCACCGGGAAGGCCAGGAACAGCCCGGCGAAGAAGGCGACCTTGACGTAGGTGAAGAACACCTCGGTCAGGGCCGTGTAGATCATGCGCCGGTTCTGGCCCTCCAGCGTGTCGGCCAGGGGCTGGACCAGGAAGGAATAGATGTCCTGGGCGAAGATGTAGCAGAACAGGAACGCGGCGAGCAGCGCGCCCACCGCCCACATCATGCGGTTGCGCAACTCGATGAGATGCTCGATCAGAGACATCTCCTTGTCGTTGATCTCGTTGTCCTGCGCGACCATTCGTGGACCCGTTCGTTTCGCGGCCGGCCTGGCGGCCGCCGCCGTTCACCCCGCCCCGGCTACTCCCCGCCGCCGGAGGAGGACGGGACGGTCTCCTTCTCCTGGGCGGGCCGGGCGGCGGCTTGCCCGGCCGGCGTGTCGGCCGGGCGCTTTCTCGTCGTGCCCTTGGCGGCGGCATTGTCGGCAGCGTTGTCACCGGCATTTTCGGCGGGCGCTTCCCCGCCGCCGTCATCGGCCGGCTTGCCGCCATTGCGGCGCGATCCGGCGGACTTGGCCGCGCCCGCATTGCCGCTGGTGGCCTTTTGCCCGCCGGTCTTGCCTTGCGTCTTACCAGCGGTCTTGCCCGCCGACTTGCCCGGCGCGCCCGCAGACTCGGACTTCGGCGGCGGCGTCTTGTCGGGGCTGGATCCGGAGTCGGCCTCCGCCGGCCTGGGCGTGTCGCCGCGGTCGAGCGCGGCCAGCTTCTCCTGGCGGATGCGCTCCCCCTCGTCCTTCGCCTGGGCGATGCTGGCGTCCGTCTCGTCGGCGGCGGCCTCCGGATCCTTCGACTGGCCGGACTTGCCACCTTCGGAGAGATACTGCCGGACCGACTTGCCCTCGCCGATGTCGAGCGATTTCTTGATCTGGCCCTTGGGGTCGATCGCCCCCTCGACCTGCTTGCGGATGTTGTACTTGTTGGCCGACTTCAGCTTGTCCTTGATGTCGTCCAGCTCGGCCTCGCGCATGGCGTCGTCGAACTGACGCTGCATCTGGCTGGTCATGCGCCGGATCGCCCGCACCCACTTGCCGAGCGTGTACATGGCCTTGGGCAGGTCCTTGGGTCCGATCACCACCAGCGCGATGATCAGCAGGACGAGAAGTTCTGGCCAACCGATGTCAAGCATAGCTTCAAGCCGCCGGGACGGTTACGTCTCGGACGCCGCGGGAAGGATCAACCGTTGGCGGCCCTGTCGGTGCGGGACGCATCCGTACGAGAGGTGTCCGTACGAGACTGGGTCCCGGACTGGTTCTCGGCCATGGGCCGGTCCGAGGATTGCTCGATCTGGCGGGTGGTCTGGGTCGACTGCTCGTCGCGCGCCTCCGCCTCCGCCTCTTCCGCTTCCTTCATGCCCGACTTGAAGCTTTTGATTCCCTTGCCGAAATCACCCATGACGCGCGGCAGCTTGCCGGCGCCGAAGATGATCAGCACGATGGCCAGGATCAGCAGAACCTGCCAGATACCGATACTACCCATATGTCGATTACTCCGTCCCTTTGGGGCTTGAGGCGCGTTCGTCGCCGCGCCCGTTCAAGCGGCGCGGAGTGTGGCATAAAGCCTATCCCCCCGCAACGCCAGCCGCTTTCCTCTCACCGTCGCCCAACAGATGGTCATTCCGCCGGAAAGACAAAGGCTTGTCGTGCGTCGAGCGAGATTGTCACGAAACTGTCTTCCATCGGCAGGAACTGTCCGGGCATGCGGGCGTGCAGGTGCATCTCGCCGCCCTGCCCGTCCTCCACCCCGAGGTGCACGAGGCTGGTGCGCCCCAGCAGGCGGGCCGCCTCCACCCGGGCGCGCACGCCGTCGATGCGCTCGCTCAGCGACAGATGCAGCGCTTCCGGGCGGATCAGCACGGTGACCGCGGCGTCGTCCGACAGCTCCGGTGCCGGAACGGTGCCCAGTGGGGTCTCCACCTGCTCGTCCCGCACCACGCCGGCCATGCGGTTGACCTCGCCGAAGAAGGAGGCGGCGAAGGCGTCGACCGGGCGCATGTAGAGGTCGACCGGCGAGCCTTCCTGGACCAGCCGGCCGTCGCGCATCAGGGCGATGCGGTCGGCCAGGAACATCGCCTCCTCCGGATCGTGGGTGACCACCAGCGTCGCCGCGCCATGCGCCTTCAGCACGTGCAGGGTCTGGTCGCGGACCTGCGCGCGCAGGGAGACGTCGAGGCCTGAGAACGGCTCGTCCAGCAGCAGGACGGGGGGCCTGGGCGCCAGCGCCCGGGCCAGCGCCACGCGCTGCTGCTGGCCGCCCGACAGCGTGTGGGGAAAGGCGTGCGCGAACCCGGCCATGCCGACCCGCGCCAGCGACTCCTCCGCCAGCCGCCGCTGTTCCGCCGCCGGCAGATGGCGCAGGCCGAAGCGGACATTGTTCAGCACGTCGAGATGCGGGAACAGCGCGTAATCCTGGAAGACGAGGCCGACGCCGCGCCGCTCTGGCGGCTCGCTGCGCCGGGGCACGGCCACCTCGCGCGGGCCGATCAGGATGCGGCCCTGCTGCAGGGTCTCCAGGCCGGCGGCCAGGCGCAGCAGCGTCGACTTGCCGCAACCCGACGGGCCGACCAGGCAGACGATCTCCCCCTCGGCGACGCTGAGGCTGAGATCGCGCACCGCGACCACGTCGTCGTATGCGTGGGTGACGTGCTCCAGTGCCAGCGTCGCGGCGCCGCCGGCGGCGACAGCCCGGGAGACTGTACGCGTGGCGGCATGCGCCGTCATTCGCCGTCCTCCTCGGTGCGCACGAAGAGGTCGATGTCCTCGTCCTCCTCCCCGTCATAGCCCGCGTCGCTCTCCTCGTCATCGCCCAGGCGGCCGCCCGGAAGCGTGGCGATCGCCGGTCGGCTGTCGAGCAGGCCGGCGGCCTTGAGCTCCTCCACGCCGGGCAGTTCCTCGATCGAGCCAAGCTGGAAATGGTCGAGAAAGTCACCCGTGGTCACCCAGGTCACCGGCCGGCCCGGGGTCTGGCGTCGCCGGCCGGGCCGGACCCAGCCCGCCTCCATCAGCGTGTCGATGGTGCCCCGGCTGGTGGTCACGCCGCGGATGCCCTCGATCTCGCTGCGGGTGACGGGCTGGTGGTAGGCGACGATCGCCAGCGTCTCCAGCGCCGCCCGGCTCAGCTTGCGGGGGCTCGGCATGGTGCGGCGCAGATGGTGTGCCAGGTCCGGCGCGCTGCGGAAGGCCCAGCCATTGGCCGCGTGCACAAGGTTGACGCCGCGCTCGGCATAGTCCTCCGAAAGGCGGGAGAGCAGCGCGGCGACATCCGCGTCCTCCGGCAGGCGGGTGCGCAGCACCTCCTCGCCCAGCGGCTCGGCGGCGGCGAACAGCATGGCCTCTACCAGGCGCAACTGGCCGGCGAAGTCCAGCGCCTCCTCGATGCGGTCGTCCTCGCTGGTGTCGGTCATGGTACCGGTCATCG
>Ga0207773_100192_pt1 | contig 45175 bp, 49 predicted proteins | sample TtaePargueraPR_2_FD_187281 | JGI IMG/M metagenome (GOLD analysis project Ga0207773, IMG submission 187281) | Aerobic enrichment media microbial communities from Bioluminiscent Bay, La Parguera, Puerto Rico - Tt and M1 (3) (SPAdes) | ecosystem: Environmental > Aquatic > Marine > Unclassified ...
GGTCGGGACCCCGGCGCCAGACTTCTACACGGCCTTCGAAGACCAAGATCGCGCGGCGTCGACGGGTGACCAGCGCACCATTTTCACGCCTGCGAGGCGTTCGGGAACCGACCGGGTGACTTCTACCCCTTCGCGTACACCGCCCGCCACGCCCGAGGGACGGTGCTGCGGGTCGAGTGTGGCAGCGGGCCGGTCGTGGAGACGGCGCGGTACGGCGAGGTGCCGCTGTTGGATGTCGTGGCCACCCACGACGACGACGCGGATCAGTTGGTGATCTTCGCTGTCAACCGTGGGCAGCGGGAGTCCCTCGTGCTCGACATCGACCTGCGGGCATTCCCCGGCTACCGGGTCGTTGAGCAGTGCGTGCTGACCGACCCGGACGTGCGGGCCGCCAACACCTCGGCGCAGCCGGACCGGGTCCGTCCCCAGACCCTTCCCGGCCCGGCGGTCGACCAGGGACGGCTGTCGGTGATGCTGCCGTCCGTCTCCTGGACGATGGTGCGTCTGGCGACGTCAGGCTGACCCGCCGACCGGGTCCGGGTGGCGGCGTCGGTGTTGCGCCGCCCCGCGACTGTCTGTGGTCTGACGACGACGTGTGTGCTTGACGGCGTTCGTTGGACGCGCGTAGCGTAGTGCTTAACCGGTTAAGAAATCGGGGTGACACCTCTCTGTGGTGGGGAGTACGCCCGTGACGCCCCGGTGCGGCATCCGTCGGACCGTCACGGGCACCGTCCCGCAACTGCTAACGTCGGCTCCGCAGCCCCCCGCGAGCGGGGGGTGCTGTGCTGAGCGACTGGCTGCAGCGGTTGCTGTCGATGGACAGTGCGCTGATCTACCTGCTGGTCGGGCTGTTGGTCTTCGCCGAGGACGCGCTGTTCGTCGGCTTCGTGTTCCCCGGCGAGACCGCCGCGGTGCTCGGCGGCGTCGCCGCCAGCCTCGGCACCATCTCGCTGCCCGGGATCACCGTGGTCGTGGTCAGCGCGGCCGTGGCCGGCGACACCACCAGCTATCTGATCGGCCGGGCCCTGGGGCCGCGGCTGCTGCGGATGCGCTTCCTGCGCAAGCGGCAGGCCTGGGTGCGGCGGGCGCAGCACCAGTTGGCGGTACGGGGCGGTACCGCGGTCTTCGTCGGCCGGTTCGTGACCTTCTTCCACGCGGTGATGCCCGCCCTGGCCGGCGCGGCACACATGCCGTACCGGCGGTTCTTTCTCTACAACGTCGCGGGTGCGTTGGTCTGGGGGATCGGCACGGTGCTGATCGGCTACCTGGCCGGCAGCTCGTACGCCGCGATCGAGGAGGTCGCCGGCCGGGCGGCCGCCGTCGTGGTCGCGGTGCTGGCGCTCGGGGCGCTCGTCATCTGGCGGCTACGGGCCGCCCGCCGCGAATGTGCACCCGACGCGGCGTCCGGCCAGTCGACATCCGGTCGTCACCGGCCCGGCCGAGGCCGTGACGGCTGCGACCGGTCCGGTGACCATGCCTGACGGCCAACCAGCCATGCCCGGCGACGAACTCCTACGCCGGCACCGGTAGCAGCTCCGCCATCCGCAGCCCGTCCGCGGTGGGCGGCGACAGCGGCAGCCGGTCGATCTCGTCGATCGGCACCCACCGGATGGCGTCCGCGCTGCCGCCGACCTCGGTGACCACCGGCTCGCCCGGCCCGACCCGCGCGCTGTGCAGCAGCCCGACCACGTGCCAGTCGGTGCCGTTGCGGTGCGCCAGGTACGACCGCACGTCCAGCAACCGCGACGACATCACCTCCAGCCCGGCCTCCTCCTGCAGCTCCCGGGTGAGCGCCTCGCCGGGCTGTTCGCCCGGATCGAGACCACCTCCCGGCAGATGCCAGGCACCCGGCTCGAAGACCGGGGACGCCTCGGACAACCGGCTCAGCAGCACCGCCGAGTCCCGGACGATCACCGCGTACGCGCCCACCCGTAGACGAGGACCTTCGCTCACCGTAAACCTCCAGCTCGTAGCGACTTGCCAGGGCCCACACCAACCGCCAGCCGGCTCAGCTGAACGACGCCGGGTGTGCCGGTGGCCGGACGGATACCCGCCCGGCCACCGGTCACACCTGTGGTGGCGGCTGCGGCTACTGCGCGGCGCAGGACAGCGTCGGCACCGGGTTGCTGCCGGTCCAACTGCCGATGAAGCCGAAGGTCGTGCTCTGTCCGGCGCCGAGGTTGCCGTTGTAGCTGACGTTGGTCGCCGAGACACTCGCCCCGGTGCTGGTGACGGTGGCGTTCCACGCCTGGTTGACCGATTGACCGCTGGCGAACGTCCAGCTCACCCGCCAGCCGCTGAGCGCCGAACCGCCGGCGGTCACCCGGACCTCACCCTGGAAACCGCCCTGCCACTGACCGATCACCGCGTACGTCGCGGTGCACGCCCCTGCCGGCGGCGGGGTGGTCGGGGGCGCGGTGGTGGGCGCAGCGGTGGTGGGCGGCGGGGTGGTCGGGGGCGCGGTGGTGGTCGGCGGTGGCGTCCCGCCGCTGTAGACGGTCGCCTCCCGAGCGGTCTCCCGGATCCCGTTGGTGCCGTTGAACAGCCGTTGGCCCCACGAGGTGAGGCTGTTGACGTTGAAGTTGTTCACCATGTCGAGGTATTCGACGCCGCCGCTGTTGCCGCTCCACGACCAACCGAGCCAGCCGATGCCGTGCTGCCGGGTGTAGGACAGGATCGAATCCTCGTCCGGGTTGCCGTCGGAATGGTCGTGCCCGAACTCGCCGACCGCGATCGGCAGCCCGGCCGAGCGGAACCGCCCGAGGTAGTCGCTGATCTCGGCGGCGGTGTCGAACACGCCGTACATGTGGATCGAGAAAATCAGGTTGCGGGCCGGGTCGGCGTTCCACACCGACTGCGCGTTGTCGCGCATCGTGAAGGTCCAGTCCTGCCCCCAGTTCGGCGCGTCGACCATGATCGCGTGCTCGAAACCGGCGTCGCGCAGCCGCTGCACGGCGCTCGTGGTGTGACTGGCCCAGTTCTGGTAGCCGCTGTTGCCGAACGGCTCGTTGCCGATGTTGATGATGACGTAGTTCTCCTGGCCGCGCAGCACGCTGGCCAGGCTGATCCAGTAGTCGGCGGCGGACGCCAGGGTCGCGGCGGCCCCCTCCTCGCCGTACCCGGTGGTGTCGTGCACCTCCAGGACGCAGATCAGCCGGTTGGCCTTGCACAGCGAAATGACGTTGGCGACGTCGCTGGCATCGTTGCGGGTCCACCGATGGCCGTTGCTGAGCACCACCCGTACGGCGTTCGCTCCCAGGGACTTGATGTTGGCGAAGGAACTGGTCTGGTTGGGGTACCAGGTGTGTGCGTGGTTGACCCCGCGCAGGACGAACGGAGTGCCGTTCGCCTCGACCAGCCGGCCGTCGCTGACGTGCAGACCGACGGCGGCGTGTGCGGGCTGGACCAGCACCACGACGGAGGTGACCAGGGCGAGCAGCGCCGCGGCCGCGACGCTCAGACGTGTCTTCATGACCTACCTCGGGTAGCGACCCGTGGGTGACCCACGGGGACGAAAGACACCGGCTGACCTGGCCAGCACGGTGTCGGCGACTACCCGGCCCTTCGCGCAGGCATCAGCGTAGACCGGCGCGTTCCGGCTACGCAACCGGTTAAGTTGATCCGGCATTGGTATTGGTCTGCACCGCTGGCTGATCGGGTCCGGTAAACGCCGCTACCGGCGTCGACGCCCGGTGATCCGGGGTCGACGCCGGTAGTGGACCGGTCAAGTCAGCGGGTCTCGTTCGCCACCTCGTACAGCCGCTCCGGCGTCACCGCGCCGGCGAACAGCCGGCCGTCGTCGGCGATCAACGCGGTGAACAGCGCACTGGAGAACAGCCGGCCGCTGCCCCACGGCCCGTCGACCGCCGGCAGATCACCCAGCATCTGCATGACCTGGGCGCCCTCGGCGGACTCACCGGCGTGCTCCTCGGCCGCGGCCGCCGCCTCGGCCGGCGGCGTGACCACCAGGACGGTGCCCCAGCCGCTGCCGACCGTCCGGACCGCGTCCTCACTGTCCGCCCAGCCCCGCGCCAGCTCCTCCAGCATGCCGTCGGTCTCGGCGTCGCCCGGCAGCTGGTCCGGACCCCGGGAACCGTCACCCGGCGCCGCCACATCGTCCTCGCCCGCCTCGACGACCTCGGTGCCCGGCGGTGGGTTGAAGACGAACTGCTCCTCATCCGGTGTGTCGAAGCTGACCTGGGTGAACGCCGTCTCGATGGCGGCCCGGTCGGCACCGACCGGATAGACCGCGAACCGCAGCGGCACGTACTCGACCGAGTCGATCGCGATCCGGATCTCCTCGACCAGCGAATCCTCGTCGCGCGGGGTGAGTACCAGCTCGTACGCGGTGCGCCCGGCGAGCTCCGCCGAGCGGCCCACCGACACCTCGGTGCTCGGGTCGATCGCCTTCAGCACCTCGTCGGCCGCCGCCTGCGGGGTGACGGGCAGCTCCGGCGTCGGATCGGCTCCGGTCCGCTCGTCCGCCGCGTCGGCGTGGTCGCCCTCGGCCGGCAGCTCGAAGTGGGTGGCCTGCTGCTGCTGGCTGGACCAGATCCAGACGTCCCGCCCGTTGCGGATGACATCGGTCTCGCCCAGCGTGCGGACCATCGCCAGCCGGGCCTGATCCGGGCCGGCGTACCAGACGCGTAGGGTCTGCGTACCGTTGATCAGCGAGCCGAGCCCGTTGCCGGCGCCGATCTGACCGGCCAGGTTGAGCGCCGCCGGCAGGCCCAGCTCGGCGCGGTGCACGACCGTTCCGGACATGCCGTCGACCTCGGCGGTCTGCAGGTCGACCAGCAGCTGTTCGGCGCTGCGCGGCGGCAGGACCGGGTCAGCGGACGCGGCGAGCGCCCCGACGGCCACGCCGCCGCCGACGAGTACCGCCGCCGACGCGGTGGGGACCAGCCAGCGCATCGCCGGCCGGGATGTGAATACCGACATCTTCGTACCTCCTGCCACCCATCGTGCGTCGGGTGTACTGAGACGTTGCTGAGAGCCGGTGGCCGAGCTGAGAACACGCTCAGCGACGACGGTCACGGGTAACCCGGTTGCCCGCCCATGATGGCACCCTTGACCGGTGCGTGTGCTGGTGGTGGAGGACGAGGTTCGGCTGGCCGACGCCCTGCGGCGTGGCCTGCAGGAGGAAGGCTTCGTCGTGGACGTCGCCGCGACCGGGCCGGCCGGGCTGGAACTGGCCCGGCACGGCGGCTACGACGCGATGATCCTCGATGTGATGCTGCCCGGACTGTCCGGCTACCGGGTGGTGCGCCAGTTGCGCGCCGAGCGGAACTGGCTGCCGGTGCTGATGCTGTCCGCGAAGGACGGCGAGTACGACCAGGCGGACGGCCTCGACTGCGGTGCCGACGACTACCTGACCAAGCCCTTCTCGTACGTGGTGCTGCTGGCTCGGCTGCGCGCGTTGCTGCGGCGCGGTGCGCCGCAGCGGCCCGCCGTGCTCACCGCCGGTGACCTGAGCCTCGACCCGGCCCGGCGCCGGGTCACCCGGGCCGACGCTGAGGTGGCGCTCACCGCCCGTGAGTACGCCCTGCTGGAGTACCTGATGCGGCGGGCCGGTGAGGTGGTCTCCAAGATCGAATTGCTCGACCACGTCTGGGACGCCAGCGTCGACACCGCGCCGAACGCCGTCGAGGTGTACATCGGGTATCTGCGCCGCAAGGTCGGCCGGGAGCGGCTGGAGACCGTCCGGGGCGCCGGCTACCGGTTGGTGCCGTGACCGGCCGACGGCCTTCGGCGGCGCATCCCGGTCGGTGGTGGGCGTATCTGCGGGTCCGGCTCAGCCTGCGCACCCGGCTGACCGCGATCAGCGTGCTGGGTCTCGCCGCCGGCCTGGCCGCCGGGGCGATCGGACTCACCGCCGTTCTCGCGCTGGCGTTGGAACGCAGCGCCGACGCCGACGCCCGGACCACCGCCGACGCGATCGCCCAGCTGGTGGCCGCCGACGCGGTGCCCGACCCGTTGCCGGTGGCCGGCAACGACGTACGGGTGCAGATCGTCGACGAGCGGGGACGGATACGCGCCGCGTCCATCGGCGCCGACCGACTCGTCCCGATGCTCTACGCGGGCGAGCGGGAACAGCTCGCCGCCGACCCGACCGGGGCGGTCACCGTGCCAGGTGCCCGGCTCGGTCTGCGCGGCCCGGTTCGGGTGATCGCCCAACCGGCCGGCGGGTCGGCGCAGCCGCGTACCGTGCTGGTCGCCCGGTCGATGGCCGACATCAACCGCAGCCTCGCCCTGGTCCGGGTGATTCTGCTGATGACGTTCCCACTGTTGGTGGCAGCGGTCACGGTCATCGTCTGGCGGGCCGTCGGGGCGACGCTGCGGCCGGTGGAGAAACTGCGGGCCGGCGCGGCCGAGATCACCGGTGGCGACCAGGCCGGCCACCTGCCGGTGCCGGGCGGTGGCGACGAGATTCACCGGCTGGCGGTCACCCTCAACGACATGCTCGACCGGTTGGAGGCCGCGCGGGCCCGGCAACGCGCGTTCGTCGCCGACGCCGCCCACGAGCTGCGCAGTCCGCTGACCAGTCTGCGTACGCAGCTTGAGGTGGCGCAGCGACTCGGTAGCCGCACGGACTGGCCGGCGGTCGCCGACGACCTGCTGGCGGACAGTCAACGGCTCAGCCGACTGGTCGACGACCTGCTGATGCTGGCCCGTGCCGACCAGCAGGCCGGCCAGCCCGGTGTGGTGCTCGGCCCGGTCGGTCCGGTGGAACTGGGCGAGCTGGCGACCACGGTGGCCGCCCGGTATCCACGGCCGCCGGTGCGGGTGGTGCCGCCGGACCAGCCGCTGTGGACCGCCGGCGACCCGGACGCGCTGGTCCGGGTGCTGGCCAACCTGCTGGACAACGCGGTCCGACACGCCCGCTCCGAGGTGCTGGTGACCGCCCGACCGGACGGGCCGCACTGGCATGAGCTGCTGGTCACCGATGACGGTCCGGGTGTCCCACCGGCCGACCGGCAACGGGTCTTCGACCGGTTCACCCGGCTCGACGACGCGCGGGCCCACGACGCCGGTGGCGCCGGGCTTGGACTGGCCATCGTCGCGCAGTTGGTCCGCCGACACGGCGGCACTGTCGAGCTGGCCGATGCGGGGCGGGCGGACGACGCGGCGGGACGCGACGGTGATGCGGCAGGGCCCGACGGTGCCGGTACCGGGCTTCAGGTTCGGGTCCGGCTTCCGGCAGACCCGGTGGACGACGAGCCCGGCCCGGCATAGACCGGACAGGCTACCGGGCGTTCGCTGCCCGGTCCGTGCAGACCGGGTCGGTTACCGGGCGTTCGCTGCCCGGTCCGTGCAGACCGGGTCGGCCTGCCCGATCACGTCGGCCGAGTAGACCACGGCGACCGTGAAGCAGTAGTCGATCGACTCGTCCAGCCCGTACGCGACGAAGCTGTCCGCACCCGCCGGCAACGTCATGAAGGCCCGGGGCTGCTGATCGCTGCTTCCCCCGGAGATCAGCACCTGTCCCTCGGCACCCGCCGGATAGGTCCAGGTCAACGTCACGCTGTCCCGGTTGTCGCGCAGGCCCACGCCGCCCGGCGCGGTACCCGGTGCGGCCGGCGGCGCAGCGCTGGTCGGTGTCCCGGCCGGGGGGGTGACCTCGGCTGGTGCCCCGGTCGGCCCGGAGGGCGTCTCGTTGACCAGGCTGACGCCGGCCACCACCGCCGCAGCGCCGAGCAGAACCACCACCACGCCGGTGAACACCAGCATCGGTCCGCGCGGGCGGGCAGCGGTGGTCACCAGCTTGGGTACCGGGACCAACTGTCCTCGCTGCCGTCGGACCGGAAGATTCCTGCGACGGTCGGGTATCCGGCTGAGTTCGCGCCGTGGCAGTCGGGACAGCGTCCCGGTGCTCCGGCCCGTGCCGGTGGTGCCGGTTCCGATGGTCGCGCCGGCTCCACCGGCTGCGACGCTCGCGGCCGGTCCGTCCGTGGCTCCGGTGCCCGGCCCGTCCGTGACCTCGGCGTGGCGGACCGCGGAGTCGGCATCGACCGAGGTGTCCGGGCCCGCGAAACCTTCGTCGGTCACCGGTGGTGCCGGCTCCGGTCGAGCGCCTGCCCTGTCGGGCACCCGTGGGTTGGGTACGAAGGCAGGGGTCTCCGGCGGCACCGGCTCGCCGGGCACGGCCGCCGGGTCGCTCATGGAACTGCCGGCCGTGGGCGAGTCGGCCGCTGACGGGCCGGTCGCTTGCCGGAACCGGACCGGCCCGAACGGGCTGACCGGGCCGGCGGCGTCTGAGGCGTCCGGGCGATCTGGTCCGTCTGGGCGCTCTGGTCCGTCCGGGCGATCCGCAGCAGCCGGATCGGAGCCGTCGCCGGCACCGGACTGCTCGGGCGGCCACCACGGTTCGTCGAAGAGCCAGATGCCAGGTGACCCGTCTTGGTTGGTGGAGCCGGACGGCGGCAGATCGACCGGCACCCGGGGCGGTGGGATGCTCGCTGGCCGGCCGTCGGTCGGGTCGGGTTCGTCCGGTTGGTGCTGGTCGCCTCCCTGCTCCTGCCCGGTCGTGTTCCGCCGGGCAGGGGAGGGGTCGTCGGTCAGCCAACCACTGGGCGACCAGAGCGGGTCGTCGGCGTCGCCGTCCGCCGGTTCCCGTTCGATCCAGCCGTGCTGGGTCCACGGCCGGCCGCTGTCCAGCTCAGCCGCCGGGTCGAGCACCGATCGGTCCACCGGCTGGTCCATCGGGTCGAGCCAGGGCGGGTCGGCGCGGTGCCGTCCGTCCCGATGGCCGTCCGTCTCGTCGTCGCTTGACCGGTCGGTGGTCGGCGTCGCCGACGGCGCGCTCGGTTCCGTCCAGAACGCCGCCGACCAGCGGGGGTCGGCTACCTCAGTGACCGGTGGTTCCGGCTCGATCCAGCCGGGCTCGGCCCAGGCCGGACCGGTGAGCCGGTCGCGCCCAGCGGGATCGGCCGCCGGAGCCGCCGGAGCCGCTGGCCCACTGGCCGGCCTGGTGCCGGGCGGCCAGCCGCCGTGGTCCAGGCCGCCGTCGTGGCCTGGACCGCCGTTGTCGTCCGGCCGACGATTCGGGCCTGGGCCGCCGTTGTCGTCCGGCCGGAGGATCGGGCCCGGGCTGTCGGTGTCGTCCGGACTGCGGTCGGGATCCGGGCCGCCGGTGTCGTCCGGCCCGTCGTCGACCGGCCCCTGCCCGCCACAGCGGTGCGCCGGATCCGCGGACGCCTCGGCCAGCGCGGCGACCTGCCCGACCAGCGGATGGTCGGCCGGCAGGCGGGTGCGGCACAGGTCGATGGCGAGCGACAGGCTGACGTCGGACTCGGCGAGCCGGCCGCAGTCGCGCTGCATCGCGCCGAGCCGGGCCAGCATCTTGATCCCGGCCGGATGCCCCTCGCCGTACACCTCGCGGTGCAGTTCCCAGGCATCCTCCAGACGGTCCCGGGCGATGTCGCACTCGCCGCGGGCGAACTCGACGGTGGCGAGGTCCGCGTGGGCGGCCAGGACCCGGAGCGACTCGGGGCCGTCGATGGCGCAGAGCTCGTCGATCACCTCGCGGTACAGGTGCGCGGCGCGGGCGTCGCTGCCCACCCGGTGCAGTACGGCGGCGAGGGTGGCGGCGGCCCCGATGGTCCGTTCGTCCGCCGTTCCATGCAGCCGCTGGTTCGCCGAGTACGCGTACGCCGCCCACGCCCGAGCCGCCGGTGCCTCGCCGAGCGCGACCGTCACCCGGGCGAGTAGTCCGGCGGCCTCCGCCTGCTCGGTGCTGGCATGTGCGGGACGCGGGTCGGTGTCGGCCAACGCCGTGGCCAGCAAGTCGCGCGCGCCCGGCAGGTCGCCGACGCTGATCAGGCCGTGCGCCTGCGTGGTGATTTCGCCCAGGCCGAGAGACACGTCCCATCGTGCGTGTCCGACGACGGTCTGTACAAGGGTCTGATGTGGGACAGTTCGCTCATGATGGCGGATTGTTACCGGCCAGATGCTTGACTAACGCTTCGCTGATGATCCGCAGTTGATCGACCTGTTCCGGGGTCAGCCGGTCGAACAGGTGTCGCCGAACCGCGTCGACGTGGCCGGGCGCGGCGGCGGTGAGGGCAGTGAAGCCGGGTTCGGTGAGCACCGCGAACTGACCGCGCCGGTCGGTCGGACACTCCTCGCGGCGGACCCAGCCGATCTGTTCCAGCCGGGACACGGCATGCGACAACCGACTACGGGAGGAGTCGGTGGCGTCGGCGAGCTCGCTCATCCGCAGGGTGCGCTGGGGCGCCTCGGAGAGCCGGACCAGGATCTCGTAGTACGCGTGCGGTATCCCCGCGCTCGCCTGCAGTTCGCGGTCCAGGGTCGCGGCCAGCGTCCTGGTGGCGTAGAGATACGCGCGCCAGGTGCGCTGTTCGTCGTCGTCGAGCCAGCGGGTCATGACCACCATCATACCGGCAGTTGTTGAGCGTTAAACTAACTCGCGCTAACCTTCACGACATGGGAATCCACCGTCTCAACCACGCCGTGCTGTACATCTCGAGCCTCGACCGGAGCCTGGCCTTCTACCGGGACGTGCTCGGGTTCTCCGTCGTGCCGATGACCCCCGACGGCTTCTCCGGCGCGGCCTTCCTGCAGGCCCCCGGCTCCACCAACGATCACGACCTCGGCCTGTTCGAGATCGGTGGGCACGCCGCGCCGTCCGGCGCCGGTCGCGGCACCGTCGGCCTCTACCACCTGGCCTGGGAGGTGGACACGCTCGACGAGCTCGAGGTGCTCGCCACCCGGCTCGCCGCCGCTGGCGCCCTGGTCGGGACCTCTGACCACGGGACCACCAAGAGCCTGTACGGCCGGGACCCGGACGGGCTGGAGTTCGAGGTCGTCTGGCTGGTTCCCGCCGACCGCCTCGACGAGCAGACGCTCGTCGCCCGCAAGCGGATCCGGCCGCTCGACCTGGCCCGCGAGAAGCAGCGGTACGGCGCCCGGACCCGCGGGGGCGTCGGCGTCTCGGTGCCGGGCTGACCCCGTGGCCCGCCGGGCCGACAGCGGCCCGCCAACGGGTCGGTCGGCCCCGCCCGTGCGGGCCGTGACCCGGGCCGGTAGAACGGACGCCATGACAGCCGAGCCGGCGGGCCGGGTCCCGCGTGACCTGTTGCTCCGCCACCTGAGCACCTGGGTTCCCGCCGCGCTGCGCCAGGCCCGTCGCGCCACCTTCGTTCAGGCGTACCAGGGCCCGCCGGGGGCCACCGCGGACGCTGCGCTGCGTGCCGTCGCCGACCACCCGGAACTGGTCACCGGCCGGCATCTGACGGTCGTCACCGTTACGTCCTCCGGTGCCGAGGCGGACCCGACCGGGCTGCCGGCAGCGGTGACGGCACATCTGCTGCCCGGCGGTCCGGAGCTGCTCCCGGTGGCCGTGACCGCCGCCGCGGCCGCCAACGCGCCGCTGCTGTGCCACCTCGACCTGGCCGGTGGCCCGTTGCCCGGACCCGCCGTGTGGCGCGCGTCGACGGCCGGCCGCCCGGCCGAGCTGCTGGTGGTCGGAGCGGCTTCATCAGCTGAACTACGCCCGGTGTTGACCACAGCCGGCTTTCCGCTGGTCAGCGTCGTCGAGCTGGTGCCGGGCGGCGGGGTCGGGCAGGTCGACGGTGGTACGGCCTACCCGGTCGCCTTCGCCACCGGGTCCGGCAAACGCATCGAGGCGTTCAAGGAGGCGCTCTGGGAGGTCGGTCCGGCGGGGTGGGGGCTGCGTGCCGCCGACGATCCGCAGACGACGGCCGTCCCCGGGCCTGAGCCGGACACAGCCGTCGCCGGGCAGGAGCCGGACCACGGGCTCGCGACGTTGCGCGACCGGCTGTACGCCCATCTCGTCGAGTGCGGCTCTCGGACCGTCGCTGAGCTGCGCAGCTTCACGGTGACCGGGACGGTCCACCGGGCTGCCGACGCCAACCGGGCGCTGGCCGGTCTGCTCGCCGCCGACCAGGTGCAGCGCCGGCCGGCGGACGGCCGGTTGGCCGGCGACGTGGAGATCACCCCGACCGCCCCGGCTGCCGGCGGGCGTACTCCGTCCACCGCCTGACCAGCAGCGACGCGCCGGTGGCGAGCACTCCGACGCTGAACACCATCTGGACGCAGACCGCCGCGCGGGCGAGTTGGCCCTCGGCGTGCACGTCGCCGTAGCCGACGGTGGTGAGCGTGCCGATCGCGAAGTAGAGCGCGTCGGTCTTCGTCGTCATGTTGACGAACTGAGCCGGGTCGCTGAACGAGATGACCAGGTCGGCCAGCGCGAACACGACCACTCCGCCGACCAGCGCGATCGCCAGCCGGGTGAGGCGTACGTCGGACGGATCGGCGGTGATCTGGTCGCGGATCTGCTGTAGCACCAGCGCGGCCACCAGAGCCACGCCGACGACGGTGACGACAGCGCGGACCGCGAGATGCATCCCCGTCACCCCCGGCTCCACCGGGACCAGGTAGTAGAGCAGGACCATCAGCAGGCAGATGGCAGTGGTACGCCGTACCTCGGCCCGGCGGGGACTCCGGGTACGGGACAGGGCATCATCTCCAGCTATATCGGACATAAAGTTATTATTCCTACAGATCGAAGGCTCGGCGGGGTGATCCCGCCGAGCCTTCGACCGTTGTCCTGCGCCGCTCAGCTACGCGACTTGTCCTGCTTCCACGAGAACGGGCCAGGCAGGTCGTACCGGTGCCGCCTGGCTCGCGAGTTCCACGACCATCGGCCGATCCGGATGGTCCAGGACGAGAACCCGTTCTCGGTAAAGTTCAACTGGAGCGGGCCGAACCGCTTCCGCTTGCGGAACATGACGCCCATCGCTTGCGCTCCCTCCATCGGCCGTCAGCAGGTGGGCTGGTCAGTTCCCTGCCGCATCGATCGGCAAACCCCACCGTCCACATGCCTGACTAGCGGGACTCCCAGGCATCCGGCTTCAGCGTCAATTTGCGTACGTGCGCCGGCATCCGGCCGGTGAGTACCTCGGCGAGGCTGACCTCGTCGACCACCTCGCGCAACGCGGCGCGTACCGCGATCCAGAGCCGGGGCAGGTTCTCCGCGGCACCGGCGTACCGGGTCTCCTCCGGACGCAGTCCGCGCACCCCGGCCAGCGGCCCGTCCACCGCCCGCAGGATCATGCCGATGGTGACGTCCCCGGGCGGCTGGCTCAGCGTGTAGCCACCCTCCGCGCCGCGCTGTGCCCGGACCACCCCGCCGCGGCGCAGGTCGGCCAGCACCGCCTCGAGGAATTTGCGCGGCATGTCCTGCTCGGCGGCGATCGCCTGGGTGGACATCAGCGTCGGGTACGCGGCAGCCAGGATCAGCGCTGCTCGTACCGCGTAGTCGCCGCGCGCGGAGATCTGCACGCCACCATCATGCCGGTTGCCGCGACCCGGTCGGTCACCGGTGGGCGTTCCCGCAGGTCGGCGCGGAAGCTACCCGGGCTGCACCCCACCTCGCGCTGAAAGAAACGGCCGAAGTTCGTCGGCTCGGGGAAGCCGAGCCGCGCACCGATCTGGGCCACCGGCAGGTCGGTCGCCGCGAGCAACCGCTTGGCCTGCAGGGCCACCCGGTCGTCGATCACCTGTTTCGCGGTCCGCCCGGCCACGGTCAGACTGGCCCGGGTGAGGGTCCGGACCGCGCAGGACAGCCGTTCGGCGTACTCCTCGACCCGTCGGCTGCGCGCGTGGTCGCGCTCCACTTCGGCCCGGAACCGCCGGAAGGTGTCCCACCTCGACGAGCCGGCCCCGGTGGCCCCGTCCGCCCAGGTGGGATCGTCACCGGGACGGTCATCTGCGGTGGCGGCATCGAGCGCCGGCGGAGAGTCGTACGGCAGCAGGGCGATCCGCAGCAGCAGGACCCGCAGCTCATGGCGGAGGAGTTCGTCGACGAGCGTCGTCCGCCGGGGCCGCTGGCTGTCCACGACGAGTTGGCTGACCTCGTTGATGATGGCGTCGGCGTCCTCACCGGTGAGCTGCCAGTGCGCGCGGGAGGTGGGCCGGTCCGGCATGCTTGGTGCCGCAGTCCACCGCACCAGGATCGCGTCCAGACCGTGCTGTCCGCCGGCCCGGACCACCTGCCCGGCATGGGCCCACAGCAAGGTGCCGGGTCGGCACGGGTACGCGACGAAGTCGATCTCGTGGCTGCCGTGACCGGCGGTGACCAGTAGCAGCTCGTCGTGGGGGAGTAGCCGTGGTCGGGGTGGCGCGTCAGCAGTCAGGCTGTCACTGAGAGTAGTCGCGCTGATCGCTGGCCCGTGGGGATCCGGGTCGGACATCCGGCGGGCGAGCTGATCGGGCTGAACCATCGTTCTCGACGGTAACCGCAGTACGCCGCAACCGCATCCCGACCACCGGGCGGATCGTCGCGTCGTCCCAGCGCGGAGGTGCCGGGGCGCACCGGCGGCGGCACCAGCGGCGGGAGTACGGCGCATCGCCGTACTCCCGTCACGCGAAACAGCCGCAGTCCCCGCCGGGTCGGGCGGAGCCGGGCCGTTCCGATCAGCGCCCGGCCAGCAGCCGGTTCACCGCGGTGTCCACGTCCAGGTGGTCGGACTCGCGGCCGCGGGGCACCACCACGTAGGTGCGGCGCAGAAAGCGGACCAGGACGCTGCGCGGCACCTCGAACAGCGCGTTGCCGTCCGGGGAGCTCAGCGCGAGCGCCACGAAATCGCCCCGGGGAGTCGCCCAGGGCCAGACCCGGACGTCGCCGATCCCGGCCGGTTCGTCGAGACCGGTCACCAGAAGCTCTCGGGCGAACGACCAGCTGACCGCTTCACCGCCGGCCGACTCCGCGTGGAAGAGCACGTGGACCGCGTACGGATCACTCGGTTCGTAACGCAGGCTGGCTCGTACCGGCAGCGCGGTAGCGTCAGGCGCGATGAGCCGTAGTGACGTCTCGACCTCGACGGTCGTTGGTCGGATGACACTCATGGACGTTCTCCCCCCGGCACCGCTGCGGGACGCCCGCCCCGCTTTCCCCATACTCCGGCCTTGCATTTGACTACGCTCCGTCTATCGCTGATCTCACCCAGTAGAGGGAAGCGGTTCCGGGATGCACTAAAAAAGTCCTTTTTAGGTGGCTTGTCCGGCTCTGCTTGGGTACTGGGACGTGCCCGGCGTCGGGTGGTTCAGACGTCGACTCACTCCGGTAACGTCCAGTGGTGCCCTGTGGTGACGGGGCAGGCGACAATGAGGGGCAAAATGGCCATAAAACCCTCCTCCGCCAAGCGGATGACCGAGAATTCAACACCGGGTCATGCGCCGTACGACCCGGCGGATGAGACTGTCGGACACGCCGAGTCGGGGGGAGACCAGGTGGGCAGTGACCCGATCGGACGTCAGGGTGGGCGCGGCGCTCCGGTCGCCGTCACCGATCGTCCCGAACCGGAGGCACCGCGAACGTTGTCCGGGCTGCGCCAACGGATTCGGGTGACCCTCGCCCTGATCCGCTCCAATCCCACTGGCCGGATCGCCTTGAAGGTCGGCGTCGGCCTGCTCGGTGCCCTGATCGTGGTCCTCGGCCTGGTGCTGATCCCGCTACCCGGGCCGGGCTGGCTGATCGTCTTCGGCGGACTGGCGGTCTGGGGCGTGGAGTTCCACTGGGCCAAGCGGCTGCTCGCCTTCGCCCGACGGCACGTCCAGGGGTGGACCCGGTGGGTGACCCGGCAGAGCTGGCCGGTGCGGCTCGGCATAGCCGGGGTGGGCCTCGTCTTCGTCGCGGCCGTGGTGATCGTCTCGCTGAAGGTCGGGCTCGGCATCGACGTGATCGCCAGCTTCCTGCGCTACCTCGCCACCACCTGAGCCGACCGCCACCCGGATGTGCGCCCAGGCAGGACGATCGGGTACAGTCATGCGCGCTGAGGGCGATTAGCTCAGCGGGAGAGCGCTTCGTTCACACCGAAGAGGTCACTGGTTCGATCCCAGTATCGCCCACCATCTATGCAGCCAGTAGAGGCGCCCCGGACCGGGGTGCCTCTACTGCTGACTGGCTTACCCCGGCTCCTCGTCCGTCAGCGGATCGTCAGCGAACGCCTTCCGGATGCGCTTGTCGCGTCCGTCGGACTGGTGGGTGTAGAGGTTCAGAGTCGTTGAGGGCTTCTCGTGGCCCATGACCGCCTGGACGTCATTGACGGGCACGCCCCGCGAGACCAACTCGGTGGCGTAGGAGTGGCGAAGGTCGTGGAACCGCAAGCCGCCCGGTGCCAACTTCGCCACATGCGCGACAGCGTCCCGCTCGGTCGTGAACTCCGCAGACCACTCGACGCCTTCGGAGTCAGTCCAGGCCGCACGCCACTTGAAGTGACCCATCCGGTCGACGCACCCGAGTAGCCCGGCCCGTACCAGAGATGGGCGCCAGACCCTCGCCCGAAACAGGGTCCGCCGGAGCGGACCCCCGCCGCTGTTGGTGAAGACCTCGCCAACCGGACCAGCCGGGAACGCGTCCCGATGCGCGCTGAGAATCTCCGCAGCGAAATCCGGCAGGGGAACGGCGCGGCGACCCGCACGCGACTTCGGGTATGGCTTGACGGTCACCGATCCGGCGACTTCAACGGCGACACGAACCACATTCACAGTGCAGGCGTCGAGGTTCAGGCATTCCCACCGGAGGCCGGTGCACTCGCCCCATCGAAGCCCGGTGCCGCCGGCCAGCGCGACCAGGGCGCGGTAGCGATCCGGCACAGCCGGTAGAAGAGAAGCAACCAGGTCCGCCCGTGAGATCACACGACCGTCCGTGTCCTTCTTTCGGCGAGGTGGCACCTTGACCCCCTCGCAGGGGTTGACGCCGATTAGCCGGTCACGGACGGCCGACCGCAAGATTGATGAGGTCAGCCGGAAGCACTCCGCTACGGTGGCCGGCGAGCGGCGCCGGGCGAGATCAGATATCCAGCCCTGAACGGCCGTGTAGTCAATGCTGCCTATCGGTACGTCACACCAGCGGGGCAGCACGTGCGTCCGCAGGATCGAAGCATCTCGCGCCATCGTGGCCAACTCGCCGCTCCGGGCTTCCTGCCACTTGTCGGCGTACTTGCCGAACCGCAAACGTCCGGCGTGCGGGTCGACGTAGGTGCCTCGGGTGATGGTGGATTCGGTGTCGGCGAGGAATGCGGCTGCCTGCTTGCGGGTCTTGAAGGTCTTGGCTTTCTGCTTGCCGGTGGCGTCGCGCCAGTTGGCGCGGTAGGTGCCGGCGGGTGTCTTGATGATGTGTCCCACGGGTGGGTGGTCCTCCGGTCTGGGGTGTGGTCAGTGGTGGGTGTCGGTGGGTTGGTTGAGCCAGTCGTGGAGTCGGCGCTTGGGGACGACCCAGCGGCCGCCGAGTCGGACGGCGGGGATCTGGCCGGTGCGGGCGAGTCGGTAGGCGCTTCCGAGGGAGATCGCGAGGAGTCGGGCGGTTTCCGGGATGGTGTAGACGGCGGGTGGTTCCTGGTCGGGCTGCTCGGTCGCGGTGGTGGGGTGGTGGGGTGTGGGGAAGGGCAGCACGGTCACGGGTGTGTTCCTTCCGGCGAGGGGCGGTAGTGGGTCTGTGAGGCCGGTGGCGGCGAGATCTGCGACTTACGGGTGTTTAGACACGGTTCAAGGCTTTCGGATGCCTATGGGGCGCTCTGGTGGGCTGGTTGGGTGTGGTCGGTGACCGTCCTGGTTCAGGAGGGCTGAAACATCTCCGCATCTCCGCATCTCCGCAAACGTGGGCGTGAGCTGGGGAAACGGGTGCGGAGATTGCCTCGGCTGGTGGGGTGGGATCTCCGCAGCGGGGGGTCATCTCCGCAACGGGTGCGGAGATGCGGAGATCGACGGTTGTTGGTGGTGGCGTTCTCCGCAGGGTGTTTCCGCTGGTAGATGGCTGGTTGTGCGGAGATGCGGAGATGCGGAGATGTTTCAGCAGGTCTTCTAGGGCTGGTGGTGTTCGACCCAGAACACGGCGCGGTCTCCCCGGTCGCTGCGGCCGGTGCGGATGACGTGGTGGCCGCGCCACCGGCCGGCTTGTCCGGTGAGGAGCCGGCCGAGTTGCAGCGGGTTGGGTAGGCGTCCGCTGCTGGTGGTGATGAATTGGCCGCCCCAGTTGTCGACGGTTTCCCCGGCGGCGGTGTCGGGTTCGGCGTCGCGTCGGAGTTCGGCGGCGGTCATGGGGCGACTGTCGTGGCGGTCGTGCCAGCAGGTGAGGAACGCGCGCCAGCGCGTTTCGTCTTCGTCGATGCCCCGGACGTCGGCGGCGTTGGTGAGGAAGCCGTCGATGCCGTGGTGGTGGAGGAAGCCGCCGAGGGACTGTGCCCAGGGGGTGAACTGGCGCATGGTGACGCCGGTGATCCGGGGCGCGCCTTGGCTTGTCCAGTCGAGGACGAGGACCAGGAGGTGCCAGAGGACGGTGAGTTGGTTGGCGGGGGCGGTGATCCACTGGTCGAGGTGGGGGATGCCGAATCCGGACTGGTCGCGGAGTTCGGGTTGGGGCATGTCGGGGTCGAGGTGCACGCGGACGGTGCGGGATGCCATGTCTCCGCCGACTTGCAGGTTGTTGCCGGTGGCCATCCATAGCCGGTCGTTGACGGTGGCGATGTTGCGGGACGCGCCTAGCTGCCGGTCGGACCAGACGCCGGTGGTGACGAGTTGGGCGAGGACGGCGGAGTCGATGACGGTGCCTTCGGCGAGGTTGTCCCAGACGACGACGCCGACCTGTTCGGCGAGGACGGCGGTGATGGACTTGCGTAGTTCCTCGTCGGAGTAGGCCCAGGGCATGATCCGTTGGCCGTAGAGCATGCCGGGGCCGGCGGTCAGGATCGTCTTGCCGGATGAGGGCATGGTGGCGTCGATGAGAGCGAACGGCGTCAACGAGCGGGTGAAGTGCCGCAGGATCGGGGTGGCCAACAGGGCGATGTAGTTGGCGCGGTCAGCGTGGCTGGCCCAGGGGAAGTCGCGGAGGAACGCGCCGAGGAGGAACCGGCGGGCGGCGTCGACCTGGTCGGCGGTGGGGTGGTCGGGCACGGGCGGCAGGGCGACTTTCGCGGCGAGGTAGAGGCCGGTGGTGGGGTCGTAGCCGGGCTGCTGTAGCAGGGTGCCGTCCCGGCGGAGTACGGGTGCGCCGATGATGCCCCGTAGCGGTGGCAGGCCGGGCCACGTCTTGCCGGCGAGGACGCTGCCGAGGATGTCCCGGGGTGGGGTGGTCTCTTCTTCGTAGGGTTCGGGGTTTCCTCCGGCGTCCTTGCGGGTTTTGAGTCGGTAGACGTAGGCGTGGGTGGCGAGGAGTCCGGCGAGTCCGGCGGGGGTGACGGGGCTGGCGGTGACGGGTAGGGGTGAGTCGTCGTCGGCGGCGGTGGTGATGCCGCCGGAGACGGCTTCCATGTGGACGAGGGACCCGGCGGACACGTAGGTGTCGGGCAGCAGCCCTTCGACCAGCGCGGTTTTGAGTACGCGGATGGTGTCGGGTCCGGAACCGACTTGGAGCCGGGTCGCGGTCATACGTGGTCCTCCGTTCTCGACTGCGGGACGGTGCTCCTGTCAGGCGGCGACGCTGCGGGGCCGGTGTGCTCCGGCGCGCAGGCCGGAGGCGATGGTGCGGGAGGTTTCGGTGCCGCCGAGTCCGGCGGTCCGGCCGGCGGTGGTGAGGGCGTCGCGGGCGTGGTGTTCGGTGAGCGCGCCTCCGGCGACGAGTTGGCCGAGGGCGACGGACGCGGTGTAGAGGGTGCGGTTTCGTGCTCCGGCGGGTGCGCTGGTGACACGGCGGGTTTCGGCGTCAACGGCGGCGGTCAGGTACGCGGCGCGCCGTCCGCCGCCGAGGTCGACGGCGACCGGCTTCTGTGGCGGCAGCGGTACGGGCCGCAGTAGGCGGGTGAGCCAGTCGGGTAGCGGAGCGGGGTCGCAGTCCACGATGGTTTGGTAGGGGCGGCCGGCGGCGGTGGAGCCAGCGGCGACGACGTAGCCGCCGTGGGCGCGGGTATCGACCAGCCAGCCGAGACCACCGCCCCGGTCGCCGCTGGTGTTCCGCAGCACGGGACCGGTCGGGTGTTGGTAGTACAGGTGGGTGCCGCCGCGCCCGGTCGACACGGCGTAGGTGGGGTCGATGCCGCCTCCGTGGTGGGAGGCGAGGGCGGTGAGCACGTCGAGACCGGTCGTGTCCGACCCCCATTGGTCGGGTGGGGTCTGGTCGGGTTTGCGGGTGTCGCAGTCGATGACGACCAGGCCGGAGGGTCCGCAGGCGATACCGATGCCGTAGGGCCGGGTCGTCCAGGCGCGGCGGATGCGGTCGGGGTCGGTGGTGGCGCGTTCCTCCCACCCGACGTGCCGGCCGGCCGCCCGGCAGCGCGGGTCGCGCCGGTCGCAGCGTTCAGCGGTGCACCGGTTCGGGAACGCGGGCCGCTTCGCCTCGTCCGGGTCGGTGGCGTCCGACCGGTCTGGCCGTAGCGGGAAGACGTGCCAGCCCCGGGCGGCGTAGGTGAGGGCGGCGGTGAGGCGGTCGTCAGGCATGCGGGTTTCACCTTCCCGTTCCTCGCGTGTGGGTGGGGTGGTGGTGCGCTGTCGGTGGTTCGGGCTGGCCGACCGTCGCGAAGCGGCGTGGGCGTGAGGCGCGCCGCTTCGCGACGGGTCGATCCGGTGCCGGTCGCCTTCTTCAGGGTTTGCTGCCCCAGCGGGTGCCGATGATGTCGGCGTCGGCGGTGATGGGCACACCCCGGAATGTGGTGGTCATGGCCTGGTTGAGGGCGTGTCTGGCGTCGTCGGCGTCAGCGGCGGGGACGTGGAGCACGATTTCGTCGTGGATGAGTGCCCACAGGGTGTGGTGCCATCCGGCGTCGCAGAGCCGGTAGAGGGCTTCGACGAGGAGGTCTCGGGCGGTGGATTGGATGGCGTAGTTGGAGTTGGCGTAGGAGCGGGCCGGGTCGGCGGGGATGCGTCGTCGTGCGGCGTTGCGGACGGTCCGGTGAGTGGCCATCGCTTTGCCGAACGCGGCGACGCCGGGATAGGCCCTGCGGAAGCGGGTGACGGCGGCGCGGGCGCTGTCGAGGGTGATGCCTGCCTGTTGGGCGAGACCTGGTGCGCCGCCGCCGAAGGCGGTGCCGAAGTTGAGCGCCTTGGCGATCTGCCGTTGCTCGGGGGTGAAGGAGTCACCGAACAGCATGCGGGCGGTGTTGGAGTGGATGTCCTGGCCGTCGCGGAAGACCCGCACCATCTCCCGGTCACCGGACAGCGCGGCGGCGATCCGGAGTTCGACGTTGGCGAAGTCGCAGCCGACCAGGACGTGACCGGGGTCGGCGACGAAGCAGCCCCGTAGGCGTGGGTCGTTCTTCTTGAACGTCTGCATGGCGGGGTACTTCACGGACATGCGGCCGGTGTGGGCGGCGAGGGTCTTGTAGTCGGGGTGCACGCGCCCGGCCGGGTCGGCGTAGCGGGGGATCTTCCGCAGGTTGGTGGCGAAGTTCGATGTGGCGGCGACGTCGCGGCACAGCCGCAGCATGGTGGCGACCTCACCGGACGGGTACCGGTCGATGAGGTCGGGTAGGGCGTGGTTGGCCAGTGACGGTTGACCGCTGTCGGTGTGGGTGGTGAAGGTGACGCCTCGGGCGGTGAGCCAGTCGACCCGCCGGGGGCTCGCCGCTGGCAGCCCGGTCAACGCCTCCAACTCGGCGCGGGCTGCCTGGTGTCGGCGGTCGACGTCAGCGGCCAGCGCGGTCGTGTGGTCGGTGTCGAGCCGGATGCCCCGGATGGTCAGCGCGGTGGTCTGCGCGGCCAGCCACATTTCTGCCCGGGGCAGTTGGCCGAGGTCGGCAACCTGGGGGATGAGCGCGTCGAGGAGCCGGCGGACGTAGATCGCGTCAAGTCCGGCGTAGACGACGTACGGTGGCGCGTCAGCGGGGACACGTCGCCAGCCGTGGTCGACCACCGTCTTGCGGTTGCGGGTCCCTGGTGGGGCGATCGCGGTGAACAGGTGGTGGAGGTCGTCGGCAGCCTGTTTCAGGCCGTCGTCGATCCACCGGGCGGTGAGGGTCTTCAGCCCGTGGTCGGCGGTCTCCCCGGGGTCGATGAGGCAGGCCAACAGGTGGGTGTCGACGACCCGCTGACCCAACGCGATCCCGAACGCCGACCACACGGCGAGAGTGTCGAAGTTGGTGTGGGTGACGAACCGCCGCCGTGGGTCGGCCAGCAGCCCGGCGGCCATCCGTCGTTGTGCCGGGTCGGCGACGTTGAGAACCATCGCCTCATCGGCGGTGGCGACCTGCACGAGCCGGACCCGGAACGAGGGGTGGAAGAACCGTGGCCCGGTGTCGTCGACCGGGGTGGTTTCCACGTCGAGCCCGAACAGGGTCGCGGACCGGGCGAAGCGGTCGAAGGTGTCCGGGTCGGGGTCGGTCACGATCCGCACCGGCTGGCCGGCGACCTGCCGGTGGTAGACGGTCACGCGGTCACCTCCGTGGGGAAGCAGCCGGGGCAGGCCAGGACGAACCCGGCCGGCCGCCGGTAGACGTGTGGGGCGCGGCAGCGGACACAGGTCAGCGGTGGTGTCGGTGACAGCAGGTCGGCGAACCAGCCGAACCCGTCACCCGCCACCGCCGGGGCCACCGCCGCCGTGTCACGTAGCTGTCCGGCCAGACCGCCCGCCGTGCCGGCCTCTGCGGTGTCGGGGGCCGGGACGGGAATGTCAAACAGGGCATCGGCGGCCTGCTGCTGCCCGCCACCGGGGGAGACCGTACGGAGACCCATCAGGCCACCTCCGGCGGCACCGTGTCGCTGTCCTGGCCGTCCTCGGGCCAGCAGCCGGGGCAGAGGACGGCGTCGCGGTGGGCGGCCCAGGAGATGGTGACCTGGGAGTAGACAGGCGTGCGGGTGGCGGGGTCGTCGCCGTGGTCGTCGTCGGTGAGGCACGCCGGACGCAGCCGGGCGCGTTTCGTGGTGGTCGGCTCCCCGGTGACGGGGTTCGTGTCGCCGGTCGGGATCTCGACCAGGGCGGTGCCGGTGCGGTGGACGGTCACGCCGGGTCGGAACGCGCCGATGGTGCAGACGGACCAGCCGCCGCCTCCCTGGCGGGCTATGCCGGCCGGGATCGGCCGGCCGCCGCTGGTCGTAGTCGTGGTCTCGGTCTCGGTGGTCATCAGGGGTCTCCCAGCAGGTGTCACAGACGCGGATGGGTCGGGTTGAGGTCGAGCTGTTCGCCGGTGATGGACTCGACCAGGGCGGCGATGAGGTCGCGGGCGGCGGGTGGGGTGACGGCGTTGCCGAGCTGTCGGACGCGTTCGCGTTTGTTGCCGAGGACCCGGTAGCCGGTGTCGAACGCCATGGCGGCCTGGATCTCGTGGGGTTCGAGCATCCGGAAGGTGCAGTCGTCGACGGTGATGTCGGCGCTGACGAGGGCGTTGCGGTCGACGGTGGTGATGGTGCCGGCGGGCTGGTTCACGGGTCGTGCCGCGCCGTTGCTGTAGTAGGGCACCAGCAGGTGATCGAAGCGGATCAGGGACTGCACCGACGACGCGGTCTGCGTGCGTAGCGGCTCCGTGACAGGGGTGGACATCTGGCCCTGGTCACCGCGTGCGGTCATGTTCCGCATGACGAGGGCGTGATGGTTACCGGCCGCTGTCACGGTGTCCAGCGGCACGGTCGCGGCGGGTTTGGCGGTGTTGTTGGCCCGCATCGGCACGACCAGGGCTCCGGCGTCACCGGTGGCGCCGACCATGGCGTGGTTCGATCCGTCGGCGACGATGGTCGCCAACGGCTGGTCGACGGCGATGGTCCGGGGCCGGTCGGAGCGCAGCAGGGTGAGGAACGGCGGCGCCGCGTACCGTTTCAGGCCGGCTTCGATGCGGGCGATGGTCTTCGCGGCGAGGGGCCGTGTCCGGTCGCCGATGCGTTCGCCGGTCAGTGTCCAGTCGATCGCGGCGGCGGCCGGCAGCACCCCGGGGTGTACCTCGGTGTGGCAGCGCGGGGTCGGGCAGCGGTAGACGTACTGCTGCCGGTAGCTGCCCCATGGCGAGTCGGGGCGTTTCCACGCCTGGACCGCGCGGACGGTGCGGTCACAGTGGGGGCACCAGGCCTGGGGGCGGGTCCACCGGTCAAGGTCGGGGCAGTGGTCTCCGTCGTCGTGTCCGAGGCCGTACCAGCGGTTGCGGGACTGGGGTGCGCCGTCGCCCATGGCCTGGGCGAACATCGAGTTGAGGTAGACGAAGTGCAGGCAGTAGCCGGCGTGGCGTAGAGCCGTGGCCCAGGCGTCGTAGTACATCCACTGCCGGACGTCGACGACGTTCTCGACGACGAACGCCCGGTACGGCCTGCCCCGGAGCTTCATCGCCTCCACGAACCGGCAGACGTCCCACATCGTCGCCCGGGACCGTTCGGCGGCATCGTCGGGCAACCCGGGGTCGAACAGGTCGGGTTGCCGGTCGGCGCGGCGTGCGCCTCTGGCCTGGGAGTGGTTGGTGCACTCCGGCGACGCCCACAGGATGTCGGTGGCAGGGTAGCGGCGCGGGTCGGTCTGTGAAATGTCGGCGCAGTCGTGGTCAGTGTCGGGGTGGTTGGTGTTGTGCGTGTCGACGGCCAGCCGCCAGTGGTTGGCGGCCATCCGGACACGCACGCCGGGCACCTGCACCGCGCCGGAGCTGGATCCCCCGGCACCGCAGAACAGGTCGGTGATCGTCAACATCGGTCAGCCCTTCGTCGGCGAGGCGGGGCGGGGCCGGGCCAGCGCACCGGCCCGGCCGACCATGGCGCGGGTGTCGGCCAGCAGCGCGGCCAGCTGGCGGCGGGCGGCGGGGTTGCTGTCGGCCAGGGGGACGCGTAGGACGATGTCGGCGTGTTCGCGTCCGCTGGCTGTCTTGACGCGGGTCAGGTCCGCGACGCCACCGCCGTCGAGGTGGATGGTGAGTGAGGGTGCGCGGTGTTCGGCGAGGTTGCACCGGTGGTCGCGGGCGCACCAGTCGGTGTGCGGCGACTGCCGGCGCTTCACCGGGCCACCTTCACGGGCTGGTGCCAGAACGCGGCCGGGCAGCCGCCGGACATCGTCGCGGTGTCGCGCCACTGCGCGGCGACGTTCTTGCGGGTGATCGCGGTGCCACAGTTGCGGCAGGTCGACGTCTGCGCCGGTGGCGTGTTGCTGGTCGTGGTCATCGGGTACCTCGCTGGTGTTCGTCGCGGATGTACTCGTAGAGGCGTCGTCCGATGCGGACGCGGCGGCCGGTGCCGTCACACGCGCGGCAGTCACGGTGCCGCCGGTCGAGCCGGTTGCGGCGGCCGTCGCAGCGTCGGCAGCGACCGAACGGGGCGGCGACACACAACACGGCGTACCACGCTGCGTAACCGACGAGGATGGTGCTGGCTAGGACGGCGGCGAGGGTCACGGAAGGCCTCCAACAGCCGGTTTCAGGGTGTACGGCGGTACGGCTCCTAGTGGCTAGGTGCCTGATCAGGTGTTGTGCAGATTCCTAGGGCTGGTCCTAGGTCTAGGGGCCGTGGCTCCTAGACCTAGGACCGGTCGGCGGGTCATCCGGCCGCGCCGCGCCCCTTCTTACCGTCACGTTCGGTGATCGCCGTGATGATGTGGTCGCGGTTGAAGCCCTGCCGGTTGCCGGACTCTGCGGTGTCCGGGTCGTTGCCCCACACCTGTCCGGGGGTGACGCCGTGCGGCTTCAGCGCGGCGCGGAGCTGTTCGGCGGTCAGCCCGGCGTACACCTCGGGCCGTAGCTCGGCGAGTTGCTTGACCAGCACGGTGGTCCACACCTTCGGCTTCTTGGCCGGCATGACGGCGGCGAGGTCGTCCAACAGGGTGTCCCTACGGACGGCGGCCGTGTCGATGGTCTGGCCGGTGGCGTGGCCGGTGATGGCTCCGGCCTTCTCCCGCAGCATCCGGGCGCGCCGTACGACCTGTTCGGCGGCCGGGCCGTCGATGAAGAACGTCCGGGTGATCACCGGGTCGTCGCCTTCACCGGCCAGGTAGCCGATGCCCCGGTCGCGGCGGGAGAACATGGTGGCCCTGATGCCGTTCTTGTGCATCGACGTGCCGAGGACCATGTCGTTCTCGGTGTGGCCCATGACCTTGAGGCAGAACCGCAGCACCGCGTTGGCGCTGATCCCGGTCGGCAGGCTCTTGGCGTCGGGGCGTTGGGTGGCCAGGATCAGCGTGATCCCGGCGGCCGGTCCGCGCTTGATCAGGTCGGTGCAGATCTCTTCGAACTCGGCCCCGTACTTCGGGTGCTCGAACCACACCTGACACTCGTCGACCCCGGCCACGATCGGGAACAGGCCCAGCTTGCGCTGGTTGGCCAACTCGTCGGTGACCTTGTTCTCCGGGCACAGGTCACGCGGCAGGCCCCGGATGACCTTCGTCCGCCGCCGCAGCTCGGTCCGCAGTTCCCGCATCGCGGCGAGCCCGTAGGCGATGTCCTCGTCGTCGTCACCGGCCCGGTACCGGTGCGCCACCGGCTCCAACACCGACAGGTCACCGGTGCCCTTCAGGTCGAACGCGTGCAGCTGCGCACGCGGGTCGAGACCCGCCCCGAGCAGCGCCAACCGCAGGGAGAACGTCTTGCCCATGCGCGGGATCGAGCCGACGATCATCGAGGCGAACATCAGGGTCAGGGTGACCTGCCGGCCGCGTGGGTCGGTGCCGAACGCGAACGGCTTGAACAGGTTGACCGTGCCCGTTGTGAGCAGCGGCCACGCGCCCTGCTTCGACCGGGACATGTCCCGGTCGGCGACGAACAGCAGCAGCCGGCCGGGGTGCACCTCGGCGTTGACCTCCGGCCACACACATCCGAGCGGCCGGGTCAACGCGGCGGCCAGCTCCTCCCGCTTGTCGATCACCGTCGAGGCGGTCACCCCCCGGGGTAGCTCGACGTCGGCCCGCCACCCGGTGCCGTTCTCTCTGGCGATCGGGGCCGGGAACCACCGCCGGCCGGTGTCGCCCCGGCGGATCGCGTCGTTGATGCCCTTGATGTTCAGGGCGGCCAGCGCCTGTACCACCTCGGTCGAGGTCAGTGGCGCGGTCTGCGTGCGGACGACGGCGGTGTCCAGCAGCGGCTTGTCGGTGCGGCCACCGGCCAGCCCGAACAGTGTCACCAGCATGCCCAGCACCGCCCACCGCGACCACGGCGGGGCGAACACCAGCGTCACCCCGCCGGCCAGCGTCACGGCCGTGGCGAAGGTGGCGACGACGCCGCGCCACCGTACCCGGCGGTCACGCTGTCGGGACAGCTTCAGGTACTCCTCGGCGTTCTCCCGCCGGACGGTGGACTGCCGTACCGGTTCGCCTTCCAGGTCGAACAGCCACCGCACCGTCGTGCGAGTGACCCGGTACGCGCCGACCGGTGACCGCAACGTCAGCTTGCCGACGTACTTCGGGCTGCGCAGCAGGTGGTAGCCGGTCGCGTGCAACCCGAACCCGGCAGCCCATGTCAGGTTGCCAGTGAACTCCCGCCCGGACCGCAGCCAGCCCGGCAGGATCGGCACCCGCTGAGCGTCGCGGAAACCCGCCAGACTGAACCGCGGTCGTCTCTGCGCCTCTACGCTGTCGACCAGCACCGGACCGCCGGGTTCGGCGTCGTCCGGGCCGTCACCGTCGTCAGCCGGCCCGGTGTCCGGGCCATCACCGGCCCGGCGAGCGCGGGCGGTGTCCAGGTCAACCACCTCAGCATCCGGCCCGGCGGCGGGGTTGGTCAGGTCGGCTTCCGCCGCCTGCCAGTCGAAACGGTCATCGTGTGGGGACGTCATGATGTGGGTGCCTCCATCAGATGGTTGGTGGGCAGGCAGGGCCGGCGGCACAGCACGGTTTTGCAGGCCATGGGCTGTGCCGCCGGCATCCGACAACGGGGTGAGGCTCAGACGCGGGGGCGGGTGTTCGGGTTGGTCAGTCCTGCGCGCCGCAGCAGGGGCATTTGCGGGGGTTGCTTGGCGGGCAGTCGCAGGCGCACGTCCAGCACGTGCCTCTCTGGTGGTTGCAGCCGCACTTGCATCCGGCGGGCTTGGCTTGCAGGTTCACGGTGGGGCTCCTTCCGTGGCCGGCGCTCTGCCGGTCCCTTTGCCGACCCGACCGGGGCCGGGTCGACGCGGGCACCGTCAGACTCACTGCCGCCGGATGGTGATGTGGTTGCCGTTGCCGACGGCGCTGATGCCGCTCACGGTGAGACCCGTGATGGTGGTGTCATCGCTGATGGCAGTGGGGTTGGGGTCGAACACGGTGGCACCGCAGTTGCCGCATGTGCCTTGCGCCCAGTCCTTGCTGGCGTTCAGGTTCTTCCACTTGCTGTCGTTGCCGCAGCGGCAGGTCAGGATTGCCATCGGAGTCCTTCCGGGTTTCGGCCGGCGCTCTGCCGGTCCCTTTGCCGACCCGACCACCCGGGGCCGGGTCGACGCGGGCACCGTCAGCGCTCCTGGGTCATCCCGCCGATGACGGTGCCCATCTGCACACCGCCGCTGGCCTTGACCTTCTCGCCGCAGCGGCCGCAGATCGCTTCCTGCGTGCCGTCCGCCCGCTGCCGTGCGGACCGCCAGTTGCTGTCGTTGGCGCAGCGCGGACAGGTCAGGTTGCTCATCTCGGGTCTCCTCTCGTCCGGCACCGTCAGGCGGCGATGACCAGGGCGGACAGGAACAGGAACCCGACGTGCCAGGACTGGTCGAGCGCGTACGCGCCGGTTCCCAAGCTGGGGTTGTCGTCGTGGTCGGGGCGGGGTGCGCCGAGGCGGTAGAAGTCACCGGACCCGCACCACTCGGCGATGCGCCGCAGTGGGGCGCGCCGGTCGGCGATGTAGTGGCTGATGCCGTTGATGGCGGTGCCGGCCCCCAGGGCGACCGGGTCGGGCTGCCACCCGGTCGCGGCGACGAGCAGCGCCAGCGCGGTCACTCCGGTCAACAGGTAGGTGCTGACATGCGCGGCACACGCGAGGTGGCCACGCCAGCCAGGCTGGTTCTTGGTGTCGGCCTGATGCTGGGTCTGCACCCAGTGATCGGCGACCATGTGAGCCGAGTAGAGAGCGACGTAGACGGCGGCGACCAGGGCCAGCCGGCCGACGGTGTCAGCGTTTGAGAACATGGGGATTCCTCCCGAGGGTCTTCGGGCTGATCGGGGTTGGGCCGGCGGCACAGCGGGTTGTCGAGGCCGTGTGCTGTGCCGCCGGGCGTCATCAGGTGCAGGCGGGGGTGCCGTCGTCGGCGTGGACCGGCGCGGGCCGGTCACCCCAGGGGCGGCCGCCGGCCGGCGGTGGGGCGGGTCGGGTCGGCCGGCCGCAGCCGGGACACGGGGTCATCGGGTGGTCTCGCGTTCGGCGCGGACGAGGTGGGCCAGGGTCGCGCCGAGTCCGAGCGTGACCACCGGCAGGCAGGCCACCGCAGCGGTGATCCACCAGGGTGCGGCGGTGATGCCGGCGGCGACCAGTAGGTGGTAGGCCACCTGTCCGGCCGCGCCGACGACCAGTGATCCGATGGCCGACCAGGCGGCGAACCGGCGGACCTTCGCTGGTACTCGGCCGGACAGCCACACGTACAGGGCGTACGCGGCGTACGCCTCCATGCCGATCGGGAGGGTGATAGCCGAGTTGATGCTGAACCCGTCGGCGATGCCCGGTAGCGGGTGTACCACCCCGAACCCGGTGAGTCCGCCGAGTCCGACCCACCCGGACCAGACGGCGACGAAGGCCGGCAGCGCGAGAAGGACAACCGGCCACGCGGGCACCGGTCGGACCGGCTTCGCGGCAGGCTCCGTGTCCGGGTGACCGATACCACTGACCTCGGCCGGCCGCTCGTCGGCCACCGCCGTCGGGGCGGGCGGCGGATCCGGATTCGGGGCGGGTGTCCGGACCGTCGCCAGGCGGGCCGGAGCGGGCTCGGGATGAGCCACGACGGCGTCCGGCGGCGCGGAGGTGGCGTCCAGATCGGGAGTCGACTCCGCACCGGGTCCGGATCCAGTCGGTTCCGGATTCGGCCCGATCGGCTCGGCGTACAGCCACGGGTCCGGGGCGGGTCCGCGCGCGTCCGGTGGGACGTAGCCGAACCGGTCCGACAGCTCGCCGCGCAGGCGCTGCTCTCGCTCCTGAGTGAGCCGGGTCCGGATCTCCTCGGCCTTCGGTGCGCCGATGCGGAACTCCCGCATCAGACGGTTCCGTGACGGAATCGTCTGCCCTTCGGGCAGATCCAAGGCTCGGGCGGCCGGCAACAGGGCATCGACGGGTTGGGGGTAGCGGGTGCCGTTCACGGCGGGGGCGGTCATCGGGTGTTCCTCCTCACCGGCGTGAGCTGCCAGCGGATGACGGTGAAGGCGGTGGTGACGTCGGCTTCGGCGGCGAGGCTCGCGGCGACCTGGTCGCGGATCTGCTCCGGCGTGGTGCCGGCCGGAACCGGCACGGTGCCGCCGGAGACAAACCACTCCTGACCGGCTTCGATCTCGATCTGGTAGTGGTGAGTCATCAGCCGGCCACCCCTGCGAGAGTGGTCAGGCCATCGCGGGTCGCGGCGTCCAGCGGCGGCGGGTCGACGATGTCGTCACGGGCGAGGGCGCAGATCCGCCAGCCGTGCCAAGTGGTGACGGCGTACGAGCGCCGGTACCGCCGAGAGGGCGTGGTCGTGGTGTGCTCGCTGGTTGCCACCTCGGTTTCGTCCTGTCCAGCAGCGGCGAGCCAGGCGAACAAGTCGACAGCCGAGTCAAACTCGACGTCGATGAACGCCTCGGACTCTGCGCCCAGGTGCTGGACCGCGCGGGGTGATCCGGTCAGCAGCAGCGCGGCCATCACCGCGCGGCGGGACTTACGTGGCGTCGTCATAGGGATGTTCTCCAAAGTCAGCGGGTGAGACGCCCTGGCCGGAGCAGTGCCGGCCAGGGCGTCAAGCGAAGGTGTCGATAGGGGGCGGCGAGCCGGAAACGGCTCGGCTATCGGCGGGGTTTGCGGACCTCGAAGGTGTCCGACGACCCCTGCGGCAGACGCTGCCGCTTGTCCAGCACCGCGTCACGGGCCTGCCCGGCGGTGCCGGGCGGGCACACCGACCGGGTCTTCCCGGTCCGGCCGGACCGTCGGAACGCCTGGTAGCCGTCATCGTCGGCGGGGGTGGTCATCGGTTCAGCTCCTCGGCGAGAAGGCCACGGTGGGCGGCGAAGATCTGGCCGTCGAGGTACTTGGCGACGACGTGGGCGACGTGGTCGGCGGTGACGGCCGGTACCCAGACCGCCCGGCGGGCGTCGTCGCGGCCCCGCACGTGGGGCAGCGTGAGCCACCGGCCGCCGATGTCGATGCGGACCGGGGTGGTGACCATCCACGCCTCATCCGAGGCACGCGGGTCGGGCACGCCCCGGGCCGGCAACGCCTGCGCGTGGTCGGTGTCGAGGGTCAGCCCGGTCTCTTCGGCCAGCTCCCGCAGGGCGGCGGTGGTCGGGTCCTCGCCGGGGTCGACGTAGCCGCCCGGGAGTGCCCAGCCGTGGCCGTCGGCGCGTTCGACCAGGAGCAGTCGGCGGCGGCCGGCTCCGTAGTCGGGCGTCGCGGTCACGATGGCGTCGGCGCACCGCTGTTCGCCCCAGTGGCCGAGTTCGTTGCGGCCGTAGCGGATACCGGTCGGGGCGTACGGGTTGACCGGCCGGCCGTCGACCAGCGGGAACGGGATCGCGGCGGCGGCGCGGCGCGGTTCCCAGTCGATGCGGGTCGGGTCCATCTCCGGATCCGCCCACGACGCACCGGCGGCGATACCGGCCAGTACGGACGGGTGGGTGAAGGTGCGGTCAGCCATTGCCGGCCGCCTTCCCCGTCCGGCGGGCCATCCGGTCAGCCGCACGCTGGCCGGGGCTACCCACCGGCAGCCCGGCTTCCCGGGTCGCGGTCACCGCGATCGACGGGCACAGCCCACACCGGCCAGCGTCACCACAGGTGCACGCGGACCGGTCGTAACGGGTACGGTTGAACATTCCAGCGGACCTCCAAGTCCGTAGGGACCAGGGGCGCAACCACGGTTTCCAGGCCGAGAGGGTTGCGTCCCTGGGGCATGTATGAGGGCCGTCCCCGGTGTCGGGAACGAGGCAGAGCCATCACGCGGCCAGCCGCACCGACACCACCGAGGTGACGCCCAGGGCGGCGGCCACGCGCATCACCCGCTGCTCGGCGCGCCGCAGCCGGCGGCGGTCCAACGCCGACAGGCCACCATCAGCGGAAAGCGCGGTGATCTCGGCGTCCAACAGGTCAAGCTCAGCCGCGATCAACGGCCACTCGGCATCGATCGCGGCAAGGTCGGCCGAGCACGGACCAGCAAGATCGGACAGGTCGGGGGACATGAACGGGTTGGTCCTCTCAACAGGTCAGCGACGCGACCGGCGACGCCGGGTCGAACCCGAACAGCCACGACACGTCGATTCGTCGGGGCTCAGCGGCGACAAGGCTCCACAGCGGCCACAGGCACGCCACACAGCGGACTTCCGCGACGAAACACGAACAGATGACGCGATCAACGCCATGCGGCTCACCTCGCTACAAGGTTGGGTAGGGAATCCCGGACACCAGGTGTGACCCGTCTCCGTTGCGGGTCACACCTGGTGTGGGTGATCGACACCAGGTGAGAGACCTGGTTGCGCGGACACCTCAGGTCCCGCGCACGGTCGCCTTATCAGCGGAGGCGACAGCCATATGTAGTTCTCAATGAACGCCTGGTCTCGGTGGGTGTCGGCGCGCGGCACCGCTAGGTGCCGCCTTCCTTCCAGGGCCACCGACCGCGATTGTCTTGGGATAATCGCTGGGGATAGTCTGGGGACAATCGCGTCGCGATGTCAAGGCTTGTCTTGGGACAATCTTGGAGGAGGGTGTCGACCTTGCCCGTACACTCGCGCTATCTGGACATAGCGGACAAGATCCGTGAGAGAATCGAAGCTGGGGAGTGGGCACCCGGTGCCAGGCTGCCCCGGCTGGACGACTTCGCAGCGGAGTACAGGGCCAACCGCGACACGGTGGGGCGGGCGATCGCAGCCCTAGAGACAGAGGGCTACGTGTGGGCGGTGCAGGGCCGAGGCATCGCGGTGCGCCACGGCACGATGCGACCCCGGCGACCACGCGGGGACCTCGTCAAGCGCAACGAGCAATCCACCGGCTACTCGTTCCCCTCCGCGAGCAGTCAGGAGGTCTGGGTTCGTCACGGTGACGCTGTCAACGAACCGGCCCGGTTGGATAACCCGCGACTGGCCAAACTTCTCGGGGTTGAACCGGGGTCGCGGGTGTTGCGCCGATTCCGAGTGACGGGACCTGCGTCGGAGGCACCGTTCCAGATCAACACATCCTGGATTCATCCACGAGTAGCCGACATCGTATCTGGTCTTGAAGCAAACCCGGCGGCTGGGGAGTGGTTGTATCACATCGAGAAAGCCGGGCACTGGCCAATTCAATGGATGGAGATCCATCGGGCACGAATGCCCCGTAAGGACGAGGCCGGCCTTCTGGAAATTCCGACCAGCCTGCCTGTCTTGGAGATTGTTCGCGTTGGAACATCAGGATCTGACGGCAAGCCGGTCGAAGTCACGGAGTATGTCGTAGCAAGCGATCGGGTAGAGACTGTGCATGTGCTGCGCCGGGACGCTGGTGCGCAGGTTCCTTGGCCGAATGAATCTGACAGTGGGGTGCGTGCATGACGGGTGCGGCTGTTGCATGCCGGGCGGCCGGTCGGACGCACGTCGGATACGTCCGGTCGCGGAACGAGGATTCCTTTTATGTCGGTGACTGGCTCTACGCCGTAGCCGATGGTCTCGGAGGTCATGTAGCGGGCGACTTAGCTAGCGCGACCGTGATGAAGGCGTTCTCCTCGTACGACCTTCCGGTTCCACCGGCAAAGCTGGCGGACGCTGCCGGCCAAGCAGTCGACGCTGCTGGTCTGGCAGTGCGGCGAGCGGTGCGGAACGCGCCTGAGGTCGCGGGGATGGGCACCACTCTGGTTGCGTTGCTGCGTTCTGGGTGCAATGCGGTTCTGGTTAACCTAGGTGACTCGCGTGCGTACCTGTTGCGAGGCTCCGGCTTGCAGCGCGAGCTAATCCGAGTGACCGAGGACCATGTCTACGGCAATTTGGTGTCGGATGCTCATCTGGTCCCGATGCTCCCGGAGCGGATTACCCGCTTCATTGATGGGCGCACGGAAGGGCGATCGGCTGACCTTACGCCCATTGACCTGCAGGTGGATGACCGCATCTTGCTCTGCTCGGACGGACTCAGTTCCTACGTTCCTCACGAGTTGATAGGCGAAGCGTTGTGTTCGCCTGCATCCACGGAAATTGTTGCGGATGACTTGGTCACGCTTGCTCTCGACCACGGGGGTCATGACAACGTGACGGTGGTCGTTGTTGACGTCGTTGCCCACGGATCAAGTGAGGGGGCGTAAGGGGGCGAGGGTGGTCGGCCGGGTTGGGTCGTCAGCGAAAAGTCAGCAACATCAACGACAACCGTTGACAAACGACATGACGCGGTGGCACGGGAAGCAAAGGGGGCGGCAAGGATCGACAACCGCCCGCACGGGACGTCAAGCAGTAACAGCCTTCACACCGAAGAGGTCACTGGTTCGATCCCAGTATCGCCCACCATCTATAAAGCCAGTAGAGGCACCCCGGAGCGGGGTGCCTCTACTGCTGACTGGCCTACCAGGTTGGTCTGGGGCGGTGTTCAACCGCTATCGGTAGATGTTCGTGCGGTGGTCGATCCGGACGACGTTGACGACCCTGTGCTCCTCGTCAACGGAAAGGACGACACGGTACCCGCCCCGACGTGCTCCTCGGAAAACGTCCAGTTCGTCTCGCAGCGGCTTGGACATACGCCACGGGTCCTCCCGTAGCGGCCCGTCAAGGAGCCCATGCACAGCGAAGGCAGTGGTCTCCGGGAGACCCCGAGGTGGTCCAATCCTCAACGGGCGGGACGCCCCTGGTGACAGCCGTACGTCATAGCGATTGGTCATAACTCGTCAGCCTCGTCGCGGCGCCGAGCCTCAAGCGCCCCCCGAGCATCGGCGAGCGTGTGGTACCGACCCTCCTTGACATCCCTCGCGCCTTCCCTGATGTCCTCGAGCGCGCCAGGTGTCGCGAGGATCTCGCGGGTCATCTGGAGAGACTCGAACTCGTCTACGGAGATCACCATGACGTGGGGCTTGCCGTTCCGGGTCACCACGACTCGATCGTAAGTGGCCGCGACCTCGTCGGCGATCGCGGAGAACCGGGTCTTGACCTCCTTGAGCGGAAAAATCGTCATGACCTGAATTTTGGTTGACCAGAATTTTGACCACAACGCTCCCGGCGCTGCGTTCCCGGTGCCGGAACCCGCCGCCCGGGCGCTGCGGCAGGTGAGGTGCGGCCGGCCCGTCCGGGCCGGCCGCACCGATGATCATCAGTGGTCGTCGGTTCAGGTGGCGCAGATCGCGTACGCGCGGGTGTACCAGTTGCCGGGGATGCCGGTCGGGTCCTCCAGCGAGATGTCGACGGCGCTGGTCAGCGCGGCGTCCGGGTAAACGCCGGCGTGGATCGCCTGACCCACCCCGCCGGTGATCTCGGCACCCAACCCGTGCAGCCGCTTGCCGGCCGGGCACGAGGCGCCGACCACCTTGTCGGTGGAGTTGACCGCCGAGGTCGCGGTGACCAGTTGGAGTCCGGGCAGCGGGTTGGCGCAGACGCCGTACGACCAGAGGCTCCAACTGCCGGCGTAGCCGGCCTCGTCCTCGTAGCCGGTGACCGTGGCGCTGGTCAGCGCCCCGTCCGGCCGCAGGTCGTCGATCACCACGTTGCCGGCACCGTTCAGGGTGCGGGCACCGACGCTGATCAACTGCTTGCCGGCCGGGCAGCTCGCCGTCGCGGCCTTGTAGCCGTCGGAGTTGCTGGCCGTCTGGAAGCTGACGTACTGCAGCCCGGCCGGGGCCCGCCCGCAGATGCCGTACGCGTGCACCCGCCAGTCGCCGGCGTAGGCGCCGTTCTCCGCGGCACCGGCGGCGAACCGGTCGCTGCTGCCGAGTGCCTGCAGTCGGGTGAACCCGACCTGCCGGCCGCCGCCGCTGAGGTAGCCACCGCCGCCGAGGATCCGGGTGCCGGCCGGGCAGGCCGCGAGGGCTTCCTTGCTGCTGGTCGAGTCGAGCGCGCTGACGCCGCTGACGAAGACCAGGCCGGGCACCGCCGACGCCGGAGCGGCCACCGCCACCCCGACCAGGGTGCTTCCCGCCGCCACCAGCGCGGCCAGCGCCAGGCGTACCAGTCGATTGTTCACTGTGCTCTCCCTACTCGTGGGATCTGACACAGCTGTGAGCACGGCGCTGCCCGGCCACCAACAACTTCCTGCAAGATCCTTTGTGGGTGGCCGGGAACCTGTCGCTGGACTTGACCACCAGATCAATATACCGAGTATCATACTCGGTATGAGCATTCGACACGCGCTGTTGGCCCTGCTCAGCGAGGGTCCGAAGTACGGTCTTCAGTTGAGGCAGGAGTTCGAGTCCAGGACCGGTGAGGTGTGGCCGCTCAACGTCGGGCAGGTCTACACCACCCTCCAGCGCCTGGAGCGCGACGGCCTGGTCGAGTCGGAGGACGCCGACGGCGCGGGGCCCCAGAACGTATTCACGATCACGCCGACCGGCTCCGACGAACTGGACAAGTGGCTGCGCATGCCACCGGACGTCGTTCCGCCGCCGCGCGACGAGCTCGTGATCAAGGTTCTGGTGGCGATGCGGGTACCGGGGGTGGACTTACCCGAACTCCTCCAGTCGCACCGCCGGCACCTGGTGCAGGTGATGCAGGAGTACACCCGTCTGAAGAGCGAGATCACCGAGGGTGAGGTTGAGGTGTCGCTCGTCGTGGATGCGGAGCTGTTCCGGATTGAAGCGATCGTCCGGTGGCTGGACACCACGGACGCCCGGCTCAAGCGTCTGCCGGCGCGCACTGCCGGTACGGCCCCCGCAGGTACGGCCCCGATGTCCGCGCCGCGCGTGGGCCGCAGGATCGCCGGGGTACGGCGATGAGTGCGGCGGTCGAACTGCGCCAGGTGTCCAAGGTCTACGGATCAAATAGCACAGAAGTACACGCGTTGCGCGAGGTCGACCTGTCCGTTCGCACCGGCGAGCTGGTGGCGGTGATGGGCCCGAGCGGTTCGGGCAAGAGCACGCTGCTCACGATCGCCGGGACGTTGGAGGAGCCGACCGGCGGCGACATCCTCGTCGCTGGTCAGGAGTTGGCGCGCCTGTCCCGCCAAGACCGGGCGCGGCTGCGGCGGCGGTCCATCGGTTATGTCTTCCAGAACTACAATCTGCTCGCCGGGCTGACCGCTGTCGAGAACGTCGCACTTCCGCTGGAGCTGGACGGGGTGAAGGCCAGGGTCGCCCGGGCGGCCGCGATGGAGGTACTCGCGAATCTCGACCTGACCGAGCGGGCCACCCGCTACCCGGACGAGTTGTCCGGCGGGGAGAGCCAGCGGGTGGCGATCGCGCGGGCCGTCGTCGGCGAACGGCGGTTGCTGCTGGCCGACGAACCCACCGGCGCGCTCGACTCGTTGAGCGGTGAGACGGTGATGCGCATGCTCCGCCTGGCCAGCAGCGATGGCGTGGCCTGCGTCGTGGTGACCCACGACGCTCAGATGGCCTCCTGGGCCGACCGCGTGGTGTTTCTACGCGACGGCCGGGTGGTCGACCAGACGCTACCGGGCCCCGGCCCGGACTCCCTCCTGATGCCAGGAGCGAACGCATGAGCCGCAACGGAGGCATGCCTGCCCGGCGGGCAATGGTCCGTTGGGCCTGGCGGCTCCTCCGCCGCGAGTGGCGTCAGCAGATCATGGTGCTGACGCTGCTGAGCGTCGCCGTCACAGCGGCCGTCGTGGGGGTGTCCGCCGGCTACCATTCGACGCCGCCGGGCACCGCCCGGTTCGGCGACGCCAGCCAGTGGTTCACGTTGTACGCCGAAGACGACCGACCGCTGGAACCACGGATCGCCCAGGCGCGCGAGTGGTTCGGCACGATCGACGTGGTCGGGCACTGGTACCTGCCGGTCCCGTCCTCGGCGGAGACCATCGAGCTGCGGGCGCAGGATCCACACGGTCCGTACGGCGGGCCGATGCTGCGGCTGCTGGCGGGCCGCTACCCGGCGCCCGGTGAAATGGCGGTCACCGACGAGGTGGCGGCTGACCTGCGGGTAGGAGTCGGCGACGGGTTGACGCTCGGCGACCGTACCTGGACTGTCGTCGGACTGGTCGAGAACCCCGGCGATCTCCGCGCGGAGTTTGCACTCGTCGCGCCGGCACAGCCCGAACCACCGGAGGCGGTCACTGTGCTCACTGCCGCCGACCCGGCCCGGTTCGCGCAGTACCGCGCACGCAATGGCCAGCCGGTGTACGAACTGCGCCCTGCGTACGAGTGGGTCGAGGCGGCTGCCGGTGTGTTCAGCGTCTTCGCGGTGAGCATGCTGCTCGTCTGTCTCATCGCGGCCGCCGGATTCGCCGTCATCGCGCACCGCCGACTGCGTCAGCTCGGTCTGCTCGCCGCGGTCGGGGCGACTGAACGACACCTCCGTCTGGTGCTGCTGGCCCACGGAGCCGCGGTCGGTGTCGCGGCGTCGGTGGTCGGTGCGGTCGCGGGTGTCCTGGTGTGGTTCGCCGTGACCACACGGTTCGAGACGGCGGCGGGGCACCGTATCGACTGGCTGGATCTGCCGTGGTGGCAGATCGCCGCCGCCTTGCTGCTGACTGTTCTGGCGTCGACCGCCGCGGCGTGGCGGCCGGCGCGTGCGGCTGCGCGGGTGCCGATAACGCTTGCCCTGTCCTCGCGCCCGCCACGGCCGAAGCGGGCGCGTCGGTCGGCTACGGCTGCGGCCGTGCTCGTCGTACTGGGCGTCGTGGCGCTGCGGCTCGGGCAACACGGCGTGGCGGCTGGTGGCGACGAGTTGGAGCTCGCCGACGTGGCGCTGGTCGTCGGTGGCACGTTGGCGATCGGGTCTGCTCTGCTGTTCGTCGGCCCGCTGGCGATCCGGGTGCTTGCCGCCGTCGGCGCCCGGCTTCCAGTCGCTCCCCGGCTGGCCCTGCGTGACCTCGCCCGCCATCAGGCACGGTCGAGCGCCGCGTTGGCCGCAATCAGCGTGGCACTCGCGATTCCGACCGCGACCGTGGTCGCGGCGAGGGTGCTGGAGCAGACCGCCGACGAGGGAAACCTCTCCGACCGCCAACTTCTCATCTGGATAGATCCCCCAGGCTCGCGCATTCCCGACCGGACACCGGCCCAGTTCGAGGCGATCGAGGCCCGGCTCCGGCAGTACGCGGCCAGGCTGGCCGACCCGACCGTCATCCCGCTCGCGATCGCGATAGATCCAGCCGAGACACCGCGTGCGGATGCCGACGGCGTTCGGGCCGGACGGGTCCCGATCGGTGTCGGCCAGCAGACCGGACCGGGCTCGTTCACCGATCCCCAGACCGTACCGGTCGCCACGCCCGAACTGCTGCGTTACTACGGCGTCGATCCCGGCGACATCGACCAGACAACGGACGTGCTGACCACCCGGCCCGGCTCCGACCTACTGCTGATCGCCGGCTCCGGCGAGGCCGCGCGGTCCTTCCCGCAGGCGCGCACCGAGTGGTTGCCGGACCAGCAGTTCGACTCGCTTCCGACGACGGTTCTCACTCCGGCCGCGCTGGAGCGGAACAACTGGGAAGCGGCGCGGACCGGCTGGTTGGTGGAATCCGCCCAGCCGCTGACCGACGAACAACTCACCGGAGCGCGGGAATTCGCGCTCGACGCGGGGCTGGTGGTCGAGGACCGCGACCGGCGCGACGGGCTGCTCACCCTGCGCGTTACCGCGACGGCGGGTGGTGCCCTCCTCGCGCTGGCGATTCTCGCGATGACCGTCGGGCTGATCCGAGCCGAGGCGGCAGGCGATCTTCGCACGTTGACCGCGGTCGGCGCATCGGGTCGTATCCGCCGTACGCTCACGTCGGCAACGGCTGGTGGACTCGCACTGCTGGGCGGGATTCTGGGCATCGGCGCCACCTACACCGTCATCCTGGCCGGCTCGTCCCGCGACCAGTTGACCGAGCTGGCGCGCGTGCCGGTCGTTGATCTCCTGGTGATCGCTGTCGGCGTCCCGTTGGTCGCGGCAGCTCTCGGCTGGCTGCTTTCCGGGCGGGAGCCGCAATCCCTGGTCCGCCTACGGCTGGAGTAGCCGGACAACTGCAACGAGCCGGCGGGCGGACCGGCCCGCCGGCTCGGATCGCCCGGTACCGTGCACCGACAGGGCGTCCTGACAAGGGCCGGTAGACCTTCTCGGTGGCAGCTGGCCACAGTGGTCACAGCATCTCGCTATGCTGTTCTCCCTGTCACGACCGTGCCACCCTCGGGAGTCTCTTAGTGGATAGGCGAGCCGAAAGTTCCAACGTCGACGAGGTCCAGCACTCAGAGTCCGGGCCCCCGATCGGGGTGGATATGACGGTCCCGAGCGTGGCCCGGGTCTACGACGCGCTGCTGGGCGGCAAGGACAACTTCGCTGTCGACCGGGCCGTCCGCGACAAGCTGATGGAGATCACCCCCGGTGGTGCCGACGTGCCGCTCTACAACCGGGCCGTGCTGGGCCGGGGCGTTCGGTACCTGGCCAGCCAGGGCATCGATCAGTTCATCGACCTCGGCGCCGGCCTGCCGACGGTACAGAACACCCACGAGGTCGCGCAGAGCGTGAATCCGCAGGCCCGGGTCGTCTATGTCGACATCGATCCGATGGTTCTGGCCCACGGCCGCGCGTTGCTGGCCGAGAACCAGAACACTACGGTGATCACAGCCGATTTCTGCGACCCCGACTCGGTGCTGAACCATCCCGATCTGCGGGCGGTGATCGATCTCGACCGACCGGTCGGACTGCTCATGGTGGCCGTGCTCCACCACCTCGACGACTCACAGCACCCCGGCCAGCTGGTCGCGCGTTACCGGGACGCCGTCGTGTCGGGCAGCCACCTGTTCATCACCCATTTCATCGACGGTGGCGATGAGACCGCCGAGATCGAACGGGTGATGCTCACTGACCTGGGCAGCGGACGATTCCGCAGCTTCGACGAGGTCCGCGGCTTCTTCACCGGCATGGAGCTGGTGGAGCCGGGCGTTGTCTACAACCCGCTCTGGCGTCCGGACCCGACCAGCGTCGTGCCGGACCCGATGACCCTCGCCGGGAAGATCATCGGGGCCGGGTTGGGGCGGAAGCCTTGACCCAGGGCAGATGGCCGGTAGGTGCAGCGTCCGCGTGACCCGGTGCCGGTGGTCGACCGCTGTGGTTGCACTCGCCCGGCGGCTGATCTAGGGTCTCGCGGAAAGCGCTTGCCGATCCCGCCAGGAGGGCACGTGACAGCCACCGACCAGGTGCTCCACAGTGGCATGTGCTCGGTGACCCTCCGGCGGGAACCGGCGCTCACCGTGCTGGACGTCGCCGCACGGGCCGGCCTGCGTCGCGTCGAATGGGGCGGCGACGTGCACGTGCCGCCCGGCGACACCCGGGCCGCCGCCCTGGTCCGCGCGGCCAGCCAGGACCGGGGCGTCGAGGTCGCCTCCTACGGCTCCTACTTCCGCGCCGGGGCCGACCCGGACGAGGACTTCGCGCCTGTACTCGCCAGCGCGGTCGCGCTCGGCGCACCCCGGATCCGGATCTGGGCCGGCTCGGTCGGCTCCGACGCGGCCAGCGCCGAGCAGCGTCGGGCAGTGGTCCGGTCCAGCCGGGCCGCCGCCGAACAGGCCGCCGCCGTCGGGGTCGAGCTCGCGTTCGAATACCACTCGGATACGTTGACCGACACCGCCGGGTCGACGCTGCGGCTGCTCGCCGACGTCGACCATCCGGCCGTACGCACGTACTGGCAGCCGCCGCTCGACCTGCCCGACGCCGCCGCCGTCGCCGACCTGCGCCAAATGTTGCCCTGGGTCGACGCGGTGCATGTCTTCTCCTGGTGGCCTGGCTACCAGCGGCTGCCGTTGACCGCCCGCGACCGGCTCTGGCGCGACGTCTTCGCCGAACTGCGCGGTGCCGGCCGCGACTATGACACCCTGCTGGAGTTCGTGATCGACGACGATCCCGCCCGGGTCGCCACCGAAGCGGCTTCGCTGGCCCAGCTGATCACTGCCGATCAGCATGACGGCTGAGTTCGGGCCGCCGGCGACGGCCGGGCCCGGGCCGCTCGCCCGCCGGTGGGCGGCGCTGGATCCGCACCAGCGGACGGCAGCACTCGACCAGGCACGGCAGGCGATCGGAGTCACCGCCGGCGCCGGTCGGTCGGCTTGGCCGCACGTCGACGACGTCACCGAGCGGGCCATCGTGGCAGCCGCCGAGGCCGACCGGGGCACCGCCTGGCCCCGACTGCTGTTGTCCGACTACGCCCGCTACTGGCGCGACGGGGTCCGGACCGCGTACGAGCAGCCCGCCGGTGAGTTGCGGCGGCGTACCGCCACTGCGGCGCTGGCCGCCGCGCTGCACGGCCAGCCCTACCTGGACGAGGCCGCCGACGGGCTGCTGCTGCTCTGCGAGCAGACCACCTGGTGCTGGGCCGCGCACGAGCGGTTCGCCGCCGAGGCCGGTCGGGTGGTGCCCGACACCGACCGGCCGTTCCTGGACCTCGGTGCCGCTGAGACGGTCGCCGTGCTGGCCTGGGCCGACCTGATCCTCGGCGCGGCGCTCGACGAGCGCACCCCAGGGCTGCGGCAACGGATCCGCCGGGAGACCCGCGCCCGGGTGATCGAGCCGTTCCTGGGTAGCCGCGACTGGCACTGGCTCGGCCTGGACGGGCACCTGCACAACTGGAACCCGTGGATCCACGGCCACCTGCTGGCCGCCGCGCTGTTCCTGGTCAACGAGCCGGACACCCGGGCGCGGGTCGTAGATCTCGTCGTCGACGGACTCGACCGCTACCTCGGCTCGCTGCCCGCCGACGGCGGCTGCGACGAGGGGTACGCGTACTGGTGGAACGGGCCGGCGCGGCTGGCCGAGGCGCTCGACCTGCTCGACCGGGTCCTCGGCGGCCGGCTGGATCCGTGGCGGTGGCCGCCGCTGCCGGCGCTGGCACGCTACCCGCACCGGATGGCCCTCGGCGACGGCTGGTACGTCAACGTCGGTGACGGGCCGGCCCGGCCGAGCGCCGCGCAGGCCTGGCAGGTGCTGCACCGGTGGGGTCGGGCCACCGGTGACCGGCAGGTGATCGACTTCGCGGCCAGCCACCGTGCCCCGGGCGAACCGGCCGTGACGGTCGCCGCCGGGCTGGGCCGGGCGGTGCTCGGGCTGACCGATCCACAGTGGCTCACCCAATCACCGACCGGGCCGCCGTTGCCGGCTACCACCTGGCTGCCCGACCTGCAGTTGCTGGTCAGTCGGGAACGGGCCGGCAGCACCGCCGGGCTGACCGTGGCGGTCAAGGGCGGCCACAACGACGAGAACCACAACCACAACGACGTCGGCTCGTACCTCGTCGCGCTGGACGGGTGCCCGGTGCTGGTCGACCTCGGCCAGCCCACGTACACCGCGATCTCGTTCACCGACCGCCGGTACGAGCAGTGGGTCACCCGCAGCCAGTGGCACAACCTGCCGGTCGTCGGCGGCCACGGCCAGGCCCCGGGCCGCGACTTCCAGGCGTCGGCGGTCGCCGTCGACACCGGTGCCGACGCCGACGCGCTGCGGTTCGAGTTGGCCGGTGCGTACCCGCCGGAGGCCGGCTGCCGGTCGTGGCTGCGGCAGGTGCGGCTGGACCGCCGCCGGTCGACGGTCACCGTCACCGAGCGGTGGCAGGTCGACGAGCCGGCCGACCTGCGGCTGCACCACGTCGTCGCCGGCGAACCGCTGACCCACACCGCCGGGCGGCTCGCCGTCCGGACCCTGGCCGGCAGGACCGCCGTGCTGGCCTGGGATCCGCAGCTCGGCACCGGCCAGCTGCAGCGGCAGCCGGTCGACGACCCGCTGCTGCGCGACGTCTGGGGCGACGCCGTGCACCGGCTCGTGCTCACCCTGCCGGCCCAACGCACCGGTTCCGTCACCGTGACCGTCAACGGAGGCACCGAATGATCGCCGATGAACAGGTCGCCGATGACCGGCGGCTGTCGCCGTACACCGGCTACACCCGCGTGCACTGGGCGGCGGCCGCCGACCGGATGCTGCTGGCGCTGCGCCGGTACGCCTCGCCCGACCACGCCCGGATCGACCTGCCCGGCCGGTCGAGCGCCTACGGCCCGGACAGCGACTCGCTGGAGGCGTTCGCCCGGTCGTTCCTGCTGGCGGCGGTCCGGCTGCGCGGCGAGGCCGGTGCCGACCCGCACGGGCTGGCCGACTGGTACGCCGCCGGGCTGCGCGCCGGCACCGACCCGGCCTCGCCGACCGCCTGGCCCCGGCCGGACCGGCTGGACCAGGCCAAGGTCGAAGCCTGCTCGATCGCGCTGGGGCTGCACCTGACCCGGCCCTGGCTGTGGGACCGGCTCAACGAGGCGACCCGGCAGCGCATCGTCGACTGGCTCGCCACCGTCGTCGGGCAGCCGTACCCGCCGATCAACTGGGTGTGGTTCCAGATCGTCGTGGAGACGTTCCTGCGCTCGGTCGGCGGCCCCTGGTCGACTGAGGACATCGAGTCCGGGCTGCGGGTGCACGAGTCGCTGTACCGGGCCGACGGCTGGTACTCCGACGGCCCGGAACGCGCCTACGACCACTACGTCGGCTGGGCGTTGCACGTCTACCCGCTGCTCTGGGCCGACCAGGCCGGTAACCTGTGCCCCGACGGGCTGCGTCAGGCGTGGCGTCAGCGGCTCACGGCGTTCCTCGACGACGCGGTCCGGCTGGTCGGGGCCGACGGGTCGCCGCTGATGCAGGGCCGCAGTCTGGCGTACCGGTTCGCGGCGGCCGCACCGCTGTGGGTCGGCGCGATGACCGGTGCGACCGACGTGGCGCCGGGGGTGCTGCGCCGGGCGGCGAGCGGGATGCTGCGCCACTTCCACGACCACGGGGCACCGGACGGGCGTGGCCTGCTGAGCATCGGCTGGCACCACGAGTGGCCGGCGATGGCCCAGTCGTACTCCGGGCCCGGGTCGCCGTACTGGGCGGCGAAGGGGATGTTGGGGCTGGCCCTGCCGGCAGATCATCCGGTGTGGACGGCGACCGAGCAGTCGTTGCCGGTCGAGCGGGCGGACCTGCTGGCCGCGCTGCCGACGCCGGGCTGGCTGGTCGCCGGCACCCGCCGCGACGGCGTGGTCCGGGTGGTCAACCACGGTACCGACCACTCGGTGCCCGGCGACGAGCGCGCCGACTCGCCGCTGTACGCCCGGCTCGGCTACTCGACGGCGACGATGCCGCCGCTGA